>ERZ1673741.225-NODE-225-length-74494-cov-77.106517_pt1 | contig 74494 bp, 57 predicted proteins | sample MGYA00580209_ERZ1673741 | MGnify/ENA primary metagenome ERZ1673741 (study PRJEB41218, sample SAMN15661754) | gut metagenome | host: Homo sapiens | place: Canada: London | collected 2015-08-20/2019-03-30 | study: EMG produced TPA metagenomics assembly of... | reverse complement strand
CTTCAGTTCCTGCTCACGTAGAGATGATGGGCTTCCTCGGTATGGGTAACAACCCAATGGTAGGTGCTACTGTAGCTATCGCTGTAGCTATCGACCTCGCTATCAACAAGAAGTAATTTTCTTTGAGATAACAAAAAGATAAGTATAAATGTTGAGGGTGTGTCATTCTGAATGGCACACCCTCCTTTTGTTTTATTTCAACACGAAAACCTTGGTTTCGTGGGCAGTCACCTTGCCCTTCCATCGGTTTGCCTTCCTGGCTATATCGCGATGCTGCCAGACATCTCTTACCAGATACTTGCCGTTCAGTCCCAACTGCTTGAAATCAGCCAGCACTTGGATTGGCTTGTCACTGCTGTTAAGAATGGCAACGGCATGAGAACCATCAGCCAACGGACGTACAAATATCTGATAATCCTTCTCGTTCACCTTTCTCTCGGCAGCCTTGCCCAATGGGTCCTGGTCGATGGCAATCATCTCCTTGTTCAGGAGAATGCGCTTGTCTTCAGGCGAAAGCTGGCGAAGATCGTTGCTCAAAGCCAAGACCGACGACATCATGCACCACATGCTCATCTGAGTCTGATACTCAGTATAGTTGCACCCTACGCCACCCAAATCGCTGGATGGTCCGCCCTTGCCGTTCAGTCCCACTACCAGCATATCCATGTCCGGCCACTGACCGTGGCGCACGTCCTTGGCAAGCGGAGCAGTAACATTCACGATGTCAAGAATACCCATACCGCCCTGCTTGACGATATCTTTCCACATATCTCTTACGTCGTAGCTGGTTCTCCATAGCGAACCACCCACTTCCTCGCACCACTCCTCGCAGTTGCGCTGACCCCACTCGCAGATGCCGAGCACGATGTTCCTGCCCGACTTGCTCAGCGCTTCAGCCATCGCACGGTATCGGCGGCGGGCAGTAGCGCTATCCTCCGGAGCATTGCAGTAATCATATTTCAGATAGTCGATGCCCCAGGAAGCAAAGGTGCGTGCATCCTGCTCTTCGAATCCGTAGCTGGCAGTCCATCCGCCGCAGGTAAGCTGGGCAGCGTCAGAATAAATTCCCAGTTTCAAGCCCTTGGAGTGAACATAATCGGCAAGCGCCTTGATGCCGTTAGGGAATTTCTTAGGGTCAGGGATGATGTTGTTGTGTCGGTCTCTTCCCCCCTGCCACAGGTCATCGATAAAGATGCATTCATACCCTGCATCGCGGAATCCCTGTTCTACCATGGCATCAGCCGTTTCCTTGATAAGCTGTTCACTGATGTCCCCCTTGAAGAGGTTCCAGGTCATCCATCCCATAGGAGGAGTTTTGGTCAATTGGTTACGCTCCAGCAACGTTTCGCTTTTCTGCGAAAATGCAGATGTTGCGAGAAGAGCAGCAAAAGTCAGCGTTAAAATTTTCTTCATGATTCGAATAAGTTTAAGTTATTGATTTTCTAGTTGAATATATCCCTACAAAGGTACACATTTTATTTTTAGGATGCAGGTATCAGCGCATATTTTTAATGATTTTTAAATAAAATCAGGGATGGATACACCTTAATAACAGGTGAAATCCATCCCCTTTTCTTTCTATAAGATAATCATACTTAGATTATCGTGATCCAGATACCTTCGCCTCGGTCGCGAGCCTCTGTCATGGCGTTGATGAGTCGCTGTAGCCAGATGCGGGAGTCCACCACCATGCCCGCGAGCTTGTTCTCCCCAACGAGGATGCAGCCTTGCGTGTCGTCAGGATAATTGCCGGCATGGATGCGGATGCCCTCGAAATTCGGCACGCCCAACAGTAATGGCAGCCAACGCTTGAATCTTGGCGAATACGATATGACCACGGGATATGATCCCTCAGGAATGGCCGTATGGCCAGGTATCTTACGAGCCTTCTCGCCGCTCTTGCGGCTATAGCGGGCATCCACTTCCTCTGGCTTCAGCTTGATACCCAACAGATTGCGCCATGTTGGCTCCATGGTATCGCAGAGATATGTATCCTTGGATAGCAGCTGGCTGTCAAAGGTATGGACCAATGTACTCTTATCGTCTTTCTTCTTGCCGGGCAGCGAGATGCGCTTTACGCTTGCATCGGTCAGCAGATAGAGTCTGCCTATGGTATAAGTTCTTTTTTTAGCTATTCGCTTTAATACTATTTCCATTTTGTCTGAATGTTAAGTGTTAAGTTTTTTCAAACTATTAAGTGTTAAGTTTTTCAAAACCGTTAAACGTTGCAACCTCTCAGGTCGAGTCCGTCAGAACGATATAATAGCTTCTTAAAACTGAATACTGAACACCTTTCCACCCTGCTTTCTGTCACCACCGTCGGCATTTGCTCCCTTCGGAGGAATTTTCTCGATGTAATGGCGGTTCACCCAGTTTCTCAGCATCATCGCCGTACCCTTCTTGCCGAACTCGTTCTGCAGGCGCACCATCTCAGCCTGCGCGTAGGTAAAGGTGTCAGGCAATTGCTGCAGCAGGTTGGTAGGTCCTCGCTTGCTCGATTTCTCTCCTACCTCATTAGCCTTGGCTATGCCTGTGCCAAAGAAAATCATCTTGCACCACAGGTCGTAACTCTCGCTCCATCTGATGAACTCTTCTATTTCGGGTTCCCATTGGCAGCCGTTTGCCACGTATAGCACGCAAGCCTTGAGGAAGGCAATCACGTTGCCACGGAAGGAAAGATTCTCGAACACCCTGTTTTGCGACATGCGCGAAAAGTCAGCGTTCTCCTCCTTCAACTTTTCTGCCAGGGCGAAAGCCTCAGCGCAGTTTATCCTACCCGACGCCTTGCACAGATTCTCTATGTACGGTCTGAGCGCCTCTCTGAAGGCATCGTCATATTCGCCGTACACAGGCATTTCGGCACCGATTTCCCGCTCTGGGATGGTACAGAAGTTGATGCGGCTGATAGGTCCGTCGGTGAGCACTTTTGAGAAATATCGCTGCCCCAGCTGAACGGTGGTCGATGCATTCCAGTTGAACCGGATGGTGATGCGCTCGGTGACGCTCGATGTACCCACGCGCGTCTGACCGTATTGGTTGCCCGGGTCGAAGGCAAGGCACATGATCTTGAACTGCTGGTTGCCCTGCCCCTTGAGGGCATCGAACTGGTCTATCTCGTTGAGCGATGTATAGAGGAAATGTTCCTGTGCCTCTGCCGTGCGCATGACGAAGGCTGGGTTGGTCATATCGGCGTCTATCTCCTGGATGATGAGGTTTTCCGGACGCTTGCGCTTATCCTTGTTGGCACCCTTGCGTGTCACCTCGTCTTTCCATTCCTTCTCCCGGTTCAGGTTCTCACGGTCGCGCTGTCTGATGTCCTCCATAATCATGTTGATGGGCATCTGCACACAGTTCTTGCCTGCGCCCGTGCCCGCCAGCAGACAGCACATCAGGGTAGCCTCGTGCTCCACATTGTCAATATATTTAAAGGTGGTCTTGCAGAGGTGTGTGGCAAGTGGCGGGAAGATGGCGTGTGCCACGGCAGGCTTGTAGACGTCCGGGGTCTTCGACAGCAGCAGCTCCACGAGTTTCGGGAGATGTTGGGGCATCGGAGGCGGAACGTTTTTGTCATCTTCCGCATTGGAATCCGTGCCATCCTCGGAACCCTCGGAACTCACGGTCTTGAACGACACGGCATCCTTCTGGGATGACTTCTCTGCCTGGGCATTGATGCGGATCACGGCTTGTGACATCGGTTTCGAACTGTCACCATATTTCGCATAGAAGTCGTGGATGAGCTGTTGGCAGTCACGCTCCTGCGAGAAGGCAGGCATCTTCTGTGCCACCACCGCCTTCAGTTCGTCTTCGGGCATCACTCTCGATGCGCCTGCGCTCATGATTGCCAGGAGCGATGAGTGACGGGAGCCTGGGGTGTTGATGTCTACGTCCTTCAGGCCAGCCGCATTGCGGAAGAGGTCGAAGGCTGCGAGGTTCTTGCCGGTTGCCAAAGCCCCAGCATCCTGATGAGCTCCAGCAGGGCTGAGATGAGCAGCATGAGCAGCATTGCTATCACAAGGTTGGGCAGGCTGAATAGCAGAGCCAGCCACACCTCTTCCGTCGATAGTGAGCCCACGGTCCAGGTAGGCTTGTCTGCGCTTCTCCAGCTCTTCCTGTGGCAGCACCTCATACCAATGGGGCGAGCGATAGATTTCCGACTCCTTGTCGGTGATGAAGAGCATTCGTTCTGGCGAGATGCAGCTCTCGTCGTAGGGCACGCCCAGCGCCTCGCAATAGGCTCGCTGCGTCTCCTCGATAGTCATGCCGACGGGCATGCGGATGTCGATGTGCAGCTTCTTGCGGGCAGAGTACTCCAGGTGCAGCAGGGCTCCCTTCCAGATGGTATCGCTGCAGTTCAGCTCACGTGCCTTCTCTATCGCCTTGTCCACATATTCCTTGTCGTCCACGTCGATGGTGGTCTGGAAGAGGAAGCTTTCGGGCACGGCATTCTTCTGCGAGCGTCTGTTGTCCCGGAACTGGTAGTAGTGAGCGCAGCGGAAAGGCAGCTGCTTCTTCAGTTCATCGTTACCCCCACGGATGGCAGCTACCAGTTCTGCCATCCAGGGATAAGCGATGGTCTTGTCGTAGACCGAGAGTGGCTGGGAGCTTACGCTCCCCATATTGCCATTCTTGTACGGATTATATGCTATAATATGTTCCATCGTTTTAATTTTGAGTGTTAAGTATTAAATGTTAAATCACTAATCATTAATCACTAATCACTAATCACTAATCACTATAAATTCTCCTTGAATCCGGCAATCAGTTCCTTGTGCTCTGCCTTGAGGTAGCGCAGCATGTCCTGCTTGTCCAGGTCTCGGCTGAAGGTATAGTTCACCTGCACCGTGCGCTTGGTGGTGCGCACCACGGCATGGTTGGTCTTGAAGATTTCCTCGAAGATCTTCTCACCCGTACGCTCGTAAGGCTTGAAGTCGAACTCGTCGCCTCGCTTCTCGCCAGAGCATACCATTCTGCCCGGTATCACCTTAGGCTTTTCGCAGATAACCTCGGTATCGTTCCATGGCGCCTTGCGGAAGGCGATGGTACCGTTTTCCTCACTGATGATGGCTCCGTCCACCTTCTGGGCGTTGAGGAGCTGCTTCTTTGCTGCTTGTTTCATGATTGTAACCACTTGTTTATAAGATGAATAATGTCAGTTGATTCTCATATCGTTGATATACAGGCCGTCGGCGGCATATCGGATGTCAATCGGCTTTTCTAGAGGGTCATAACAGATTCTTTTCATCATGACACATTCATAACGCCAACATCTATCCTCGTCCTCCATCACAGGCTGGATAAAATCCTTGACCCACTTGTAAAACAACTTACGCTCAGGATCTTTCGAACAGCCTATGGTCATATCTCTCACCACCTGAGAGTCTACGAATATCATATCTCTCCAAGCTATTTTACCTTTTCGCTCCACCTTGTCAGCATTGCCAAAGAATTCACCGAAAAACAAACGAGGTCCAAAATCCTTCGGAACCTTTTTGTTTTCCACTTCCACATAAATTTCTACCACTTTCCCCTCCGTGTCGGCTAATACAGGGAACAATGTCTCTCTGCCGATAGAAGTGATGGCAACCAGATCCTCGAGGCAAAAGAACAACTCTCCGTCGTTGTTCACCACTCTCAATCCACCATACTGCGGATGAAAAAACACATAAGCATTTCCTTTCATATCAATATATAATGTTAAAGGGTTGGGCTGCGAGATATTCGCCAAATTTCAGTTTCAGGAACGGTACCGGATTCCTATAAACAAAAAACGCCCGCAACCAGACTTTACTTGTCTGATTACGGGTGCAAAGATAGGGATATATTTTCATACTTACCTAGTACGTACTATGTACGCGTACTAGTACTATCCTTCAGTGAAGGGGGTAGTTTTCCCAGGAATTTTCTCGTCTTCTTCTGATCCATTCCTCTATTATAAGCAGCTCTCAGGGCATTGGGAGAAACCTCCCAAAGAGTAGAGAATACTTTCCACACATCCTTGATATCCAGCGTTATAGCTATCTGATAGGCAAGGACTGCAGACTCTGAGTTGGACATCTCCAGAGGGCAGAAGTTCTCATCGAGTAACCCATACTCCTGCAGTTCCTTCAAGACTTCCTGACCCTCCTCTCCTTTCAGGTCATCCGACATACGTTCCGCAGGATTGGCATTGTGCTTCTTCTTGGCGGTACCATTCTCATAGTAATTCTCCACATACTCTATATAACAGGCATTGCCCGTTACGTTTATGGTTCTTCCTTCTCCAAGCATGGCTTCTCCTCCTTAAATTCGTTGTTCATATACTCAACATACTGGCTGTTGCCATTCAATTGAATGTTCACGCAAACAAGGCAGAATCGCCCATACTTCAACATCAAGCGTACGAGCTTGATAATAAATCTCCCCATAATTTTTAGGTTTATTTGTTAGAAATGTAGTTCTTTGTCGCTCGTTCCTTAGTAGAGGACGATAGAATTTGTTTGCGCTAACAATTTTGCTGGTACAAGCAAATGCCAGGAGGGCTATAAGGGAATACACCCTTAGGGGACTGTTGGTCTCCGATTTTATCAGATTTTACTTTCTTTTTTTTGTATTTATTTTATAGATTAGTAATTAGCCTCAAAATGAGTTCGCTAACACATAGTGAGGCGGAAAACTCTCACTTATACTTACTTCATAAAAGCCAGCAAATCCTTTCCCTGATGCATGAGGTTGAGAACCACAGCAGCTTGCATTCCGTAAATTTTCTTATATTTTTCTTTCATCTCATACAGCATGGCAAGCCTGGATCCCCTATCTCTTACATTTTTCTTGTAATTCTCCACCGCCTCTATTTCCTGGTAGAGATAGTAGCCAATGACGTAGCAGAATTGTCTGATGGTCTCAAAATATATTGTGGTTTCTTGCTGCCTAAGTTTTCTGATGGTATCGTAAGAAGGACCAAACTCCAAATTTATTATTGTGGGGGTTGTGATTTCCTCCACTAGTATGTGGTCAAGGAGTGCTCCCACTTCCTTGACAACCTTGCCTCTCATATAGCCGTCGGCATATGAATTCATGTAACTACGTCCTTTTCCCATAACTTCTTTTTTTAAATTTGGGTGTGAAGTTATGAAAAAGGAGCGAAATAGAGGTGTATACTACGATTCCTTAATTCGTAAAATGAGTACGATTATTTTTCTGATTTTTAGATTTTTGAAAAAAAAGAGGGAAAAGTGAGCGTTTTGCAGCTTCACTTCTCCCTGTTACTTTTATGGAATTTGTATGGTAGGTGCAGCTCTCTGCACTGCTGATTTCTTTCTAAAATTCTCCTCCTGCTATCTCGAAGAACTTGCCGAAAAAGCCCTTGATTCTACCAAGTACCTTTTGCAGCTTGCCCTCTCGGTTGGCGTTCGGGTCGAATGGATTGATAGGTGGCATGATGGCGTTCAACTCCAAACCACCCTCTGGCACGTAACCTCGCTCCCAGGCGGTCTCTATAAACTCCTTGGCGGGGCCTTCCTTCAGGTGCTCCTCGCTCACGATGCGCTCAAACTCCTTGCGCTTCTCTGCATCCACGTATTCCTTCCATTTGTCGGTAACCTCGCTATCCGGAGTAAGACTCTCGATGAATCGGTTGATGAGGTCTTTCTTATCTCGCAAGTCTGGGCTGGAGTCGATTGCCTTGTTGATTTGGATAGTCAGCTCGGCGATGTCGGCACGGTCGCCCTGCATCTGCTGCACGAGGAAGAGGATGTAGTCGATGTTCACCTCCACTTGCTTCACCAGCTCCATCTCAAACTCGATGTCGTCGTTGATGTTGGTCTTGTCGCCGCTCTCTGCGTTCTCCTTTGCCCAGTCTCTCAGCGAGAGATAGATGCTCGTATAGTCCTGCAGGTCTCGCTCGCTGAGGGGGTCTTGCTCGGCAAACTGGTCGAAGCTGGTAAGCAGGTTTCTTATCTTCAGGATGCCGCCGAAGAGCTTGATGAAGCGCTTCTTATCCGCATCGGTGAGCGGCATCTCGCCTGGCTGTGCCAACTCTCTCAGTTCTTCGAGATAATCGGTATAGCCTTTCACGTGCTCCTGTCTCTCCTCGCCGTTCTCGTCTTCCGTCACCTCGTCGTAGCCATCGAAGTAGTCTTCGAATGGGCGCAGGATGCTCACGCCCTTGGCGGTAGGGTCGCCGAAGAGGGCAAGGCACTTGTTGGTGGCATCCTCCAGGTTGCGGAAGCATACGATGTTGCCGTAGGTCTTTACCGAGTTCAGGATGCGGTTGGTGCGGCTGTAGGCTTGCAGCAATCCGTGGTAGCGCAGGTTCTTATCCACCCACAGCGTGTTGAGCGTGGTGGCATCGAATCCTGTCAGGAACATGTTGACCACTATCAGCAGGTCTATCTCTCGGTTCTTCATGCGCTGCGAAACGTCCTTGTAATAGTTGGGGAACTTTTCCGAAGAGGTATCGTAGGCGGTGTTGAACATAAGGTTGTAGTCCTTGATGGCTGCCTCCAAGAAGTCTCGGCTGCTCTGGTCGAGTCTGTCGGTGGAGTCGTTGTCCTCGTCTTCCTCGCCGTCGGTTACTTCCTCGTTGGGCGCATAGCTGAAGATGGTGGCTACCTTGAGCCGCCTGTTCTCGGGCTGCTCTGCCTGTAGCTCTTTCAGTTTGTTGTAGTAGAGCTTGGCAAAGTCGATGCTCTGCACAGCGAAGATGCTGTTGAATCCGCTGAGTCGTGTCTTCTGTCGCTCTTCCTCTACCTTTTTCTTCTTGTCGGTCACCACTTCCTCGATGTTGATGAGCCGGCTGAAGGTGTAGCTGCTGGCTCGCTTGGTCTGCTGGTCGAAGTGGTCCAAGATGTATTGTGCCACATTGGTGATGCGGCGGTCGTCCTTCAGTGCCTCCTCTTCCTCGATGCCCCATACTTGGTCATCCTTCACGTTCTCCTTCTCCTTCATGGTCGAGATGTATGCCACACGGAATTTCAGCACGTTGTGGTCTCTGATGGCATCCACGATGGTGTAGGCGTGCAGACGCTTGCCAAACACGTCTTCGGTGGTTTTCAGCGTACCCTTGCTCGAAGCGGAGATGTTCTCCACGAAGATAGGCGTACCGGTAAAACCGAAGAGGTAGTATTTCTTGAATCGCTTGGTGATGGCGGTGTGCATGTCGCCAAACTGCGAGCGGTGGCACTCATCGAATATCATGACCACCTCCTTGCGGTAGATGTCGTGGTCGGGGTTCTTCTTGATGAAGTTGGCTAGCTTTTGTATGGTGGTGATGATGATGCGGCTCTTGCTGTTGTTCAGTTGCTTTTCCAGTTCCTTGGTCGAGGTGTTGCCGTTGGCAGCGCCCTTCTGGAATCGGTCGTACTCCTTCATCGTCTGGTAGTCGAGGTCTTTTCTATCCACCACAAACAGTACCTTTTCTATGTAAGGCAGTTTGGAGGCGAGCTGTGCCGCCTTGAAGGAGGTGAGGGTCTTACCCGAGCCTGTGGTGTGCCATACGTAGCCGCCAGCGTCTCGTGTGCCGTAGAGCTTGGCGTTGTGGGCTATCTCTATCTGGTTGAGCAGTTTTTCGGTGGCTGCTATCTGGTATGGGCGCATCACCATCAGAATCTTTTGGTCGGTGAAGACGCAAAACTTGGTGAGAATGTTCAGCAGGGAGTGGCGGGTAAGGAAGGTAGCCGTGAAGTCCTCCAAGTCGCCGAGCACCTTGTTCTTGGCATCTGCCCAGTAGCTGGTAAACTCAAACGAGTTGCAGGTCTTCTGCCGTGGCTTCTTGCCCTGCTTGGCCTGTTCCCGAATATGGCTGTCACGGGTGGTGTTGCTATAGTACTTGGTCTCCGTGCCGTTGCTGATGACGAAGATTTGCACGTACTCATAGAGCGAGCACCCTGCCCAGAACGATTCCCTGCCGTAGCGGTTTATCTGGTTGAAGGCTTCCTTCAGGCTCACTCCACGGCGTTTCAGTTCGATATGAACCAAGGGCAGACCGTTCACGAGGATGGTCACGTCGTAGCGGTTTGGTCGCTTGCCGTCGCTAACCTCGTATTGATTGATTACCTGGGTGGAGTTGTGGTGAGGGTCTTGCTGGTCAATGAGGTAGATGTTTTTCTGTGTGCCATCGTCGAGGGTGAAAGCCTTGATGTTGTCACGCTGAATCGTCTCTGCCTTGTCAACAATGCCCTTGCCCTCGTTGGCGATTTCCGCCTTGAAGAAACGCTCCCACTCGTTGTCGGTAAAATGGAAGTCGTTGAGTTTCTCCAACTGGAGGCGAAGGTTCTGTATCAGCTCGTCCTCGTGGTGGATATGGGCATACTCGTAGCCCTGTCGCTGAAGCTGGGCTATCATCCCCTGCTCCAGCTCTGCCTCGCTTTGGTAAGCCTCGGCACGAGGGGTGGTACGCTCGTATTGGGCTACCACCGTGCTCTGGGGGTTCTCTGAAACTATATCGTTTGTTTGCATGTTTATCTAAATTATTTTTAAATTGTTGGAGGGGATTTGCAATTTTGCCCTCAATCAAATGTCGGAGGGGATTTGCAATCCCCGACTTACTGTTTCGGGGATTTGTAATCCCCATTCCCTTAAACCGCTCCCTTGCGCTTGAAGGTAAGCAGCTTGTCACGATAGTACTCGTATTGTCGCTTGCGACAATCTAGCTCTGCTTTTAGTTCTGCTTCTAGTTCTGCTTCTAGCGAAGTGAACTTGTCGAGGATGCGGACTATCTCGGTTTGCACTACGATAGGAGGTAAGGGGATTTCAAAAACATTCATAAGTTTAGTTGAACTGAGATTTGGTTGAGCACCACCACCAGCCAGCATATATAGAAATTGGGTTTTTGAGAGAAGTATATGATATAAAAATCTATTTACTAATTTACTTTTATCGGGGACAATTTTCCCTACACGTTGGTTTAAATAAGCAACTGTTTTATTGTTATAGATACCAACTTTTCCCGTCGTAGCACCAGACATAGCAATTAAAATATCCCCTTTTTGTATTTCAAAAGTCTGCCAATTCGCTTTATAATCCGATTTATCAAAATATTTCACATCATTAACATCTACGCCTGTACCATTAATATTAGTGATTCTTATAATCGTATCACCTTTTTCTTTGAACTTAGTACTTTTAAAAGCAAAGCCATTCACAAAATTACAGCATTCTCCTAACTTCACGAATTCCACTCCATCTGGGCAAAGTTCTTTAATCATTTCATCAAGCCCTTTCATGCTGCACCTCCTTCCAACTTTTGCTACGATTTCGTCAATATCTTTACGAAGCAGCTCCTCACGAGAAACAATCTCGGCAATGCGAGCATTCAGCTCATTGATGTCAATCTTCTCACGAGTGTCCTTCTGCTCAACGTATGTAGAGACAGAGAGGTTGTAATCCTTCTCGGCAATATCGGCTATGGTAACCACATGAGAGAAGTGAGCAATCTCCTCCTTATTCATGTAGGTATTGTATATCTTTGAGATATTCTCTGGAGAAAGCTTGTTCTTGTTACCTTCATGGATAAACTCATTGCTGGCATCGATGAAGCAGACTCGGTTGTCTGCCTTGTTTTTCTTCAATATCAAGAGGCAAGTAGCAATAGGAGTACCAAAGAACATATTTGCAGCTAACTGTACAACTGTGTCCACATAGTTATTGCTCACCAAGTACTTGCGTATCTTCTGCTCCGCACCGCTACGATACAACACACCAGGGAACTCTACGATGGCAGCCGTGCCCTCGGCACTCAGCCAACTTAAAGTATGCATGGTAAATGCAAAATCAGATTTGCCCTTAGGTGCCAACACGCCCGCAGGAGAAAAACGAGGGTCGTTGATGAGCGTGGCATCACTGTCGCCATCCCATGGACGTGAATACGGAGGGTTCGATACGATGGCATCGAAAGGTTCGTCACTTTCATGCAGAGGGTTCTTCAAGGTATCACCACGCTGAATATCGAAATGGTCATAGTTGATGTCGTGCAAGAACATGTTCATGCGGCACAGGTTGTAGGTACGCACATTGATCTCCTGTCCATAGAAACCATCCTTAACATTCTTTGCTCCTAGCACCAAGTTGAAGTTCAAAAGCAAAGAACCTGAACCGCAAGCTGGGTCATATACCTTGTTGACCGAAGTTCTTCCTGCCGCAGCAATCATCGCCAAAAGATAGCTTACCTCACTAGGTGTATAGAATTCACCACCCTTTGTGCCAGAATTGAGGGCATACATCTTGATGAGGTATTCGTAGCAATAACCAAACACATCTATACCGCTCTCCTTATACTTCTGAAAGTCAAGGTCTCGAACACTCTCCAAAAGGGTGGTCAATGTTTCGTTGCGTTCGTTGACGGTAGCTCCCAAACCTTGGTCGTCTGTCTTGAAGTTATCAAATAGCCCCTTCACATCACTCTCGCTTGGCTTACCCGTTGCACTGTTTTCAATCGCACGGAAGTTATTGCTCAGCGTAGTGTTCAGCTCCGTGTTATTCTTAGCACTATTCGCCACATTGATAAAGAGCTGGGAAGGGAGGATAAAGATACCCTTGGCATTGATGATTTGGTTACGGGCATTCTCTGCGTTCTCGTCGCTCATGTTCGCATAGTCCGCATCTGCTACCCCGGCATCCTTCATCAGCTGGTTGCAGTAGTCGGTGATGTTCTCGGATATGAAACGATAGAAAAGCGCACCCAAAGTATAGTCCATAAACTGTACTGGGCTTACGGTACCACCATGTACCAAATTGGTAGCCATATTCCAAATCAAGTTACCAAGTTCACGCTTTTGCTCCTCTGTACGAGGGTTGATATTGATATTTTCTGCCATAAAATCTTAGTAAATAAAGTAATTCTGATTCTTTATATCTAGGTTTACACTCACGTTATTTTTTGTTTGGAGAGAAGCTGAGTGTAAACACATTTCCCCCTGGGAAATTCTCCAAGGTTATCACCCATTCTATCTTCCCATCCTCTGGGTCGATATCAATAGCATACGCCGTGCCCTTCTGCTGTCCGTCGAAGCGCACGTCGAAGCGCCAGAGACCGTTCTTCAAAATCTGGTCTCTGGTAATCTTGATGGTTGAAATCTTGGAGAAATCTATGTCGAGGCGCTTGGCTATCTCCTGATAGCTAAGCACCCATCGGGTCTTACCATTAGAAATGTATTCATAGGCGATGCCATCCTTGGTGAAGCCGATACCCTCAGCATCGGTAATGGCATAATAACTGGGAACCTCGCTGTCAGCAGGTGGACTGACAACCAGGTCGGTATCGGAGCTTATATCATCCTTGCTGCAACTGGCAAGAGCAAGCGTAAAAAATGCGGCTACAAGAGCCAACTTCCCCAATATGGGGGGGGTAATTTTACTGATAATCATCATGTTACCGTTTAAGTATTACTTATGTGGCTATATACCACCCCACAAAGTTACGATTTCTTTTTGAAACTGCCAAGGATTTCGGGAGTTTTTTCTATCATTATTCTCCATAATTGTAAAAAAGTTAACTTGTAGTATGCAGAAAGACTCCTTAGTCAGAGCATCACAGATAAGAGACTGAAAGAAATAACCCAAAATATAATGAAGTAATATGAATAATTACTTCATTATATTATAGGTTAAGTTTGAACCTTTCCTTAAACATATCCATCTCTCTTCCTGGGATTTGAAGCAGAATGGCTAATTTCTCCCATTTGCTCACAGCCGCTTGAACCTCCTGGATGATGTTTTCAGCATCCTCCTTCTTTATCATATAGCTCTCGCATGAATCAAGCAGAACATGAATATCTGCCTTGTTGGAAGATTCGTTGATTAGAAGACTCTGATATTCATTGAGAGTCGGGTTCATATCATAGGCGGGTGACAGCGTCCATCCTTTTGGAGTGAGCAGAAAACCATGGTTTCTGAAGTGATCATCAGAATTTCCAATGCAGATGTTGAATGCTACCCTACGGAAGAGTTCCTGAAGGTTTTTCTCTACGTTGCAGCAACCTTGGAGGATGAAATCAACTATATCGAGATAACCATACCCATCTTGTGCATTATCACCATCCTTTAATCCCAGCAGAGACATGGATGACGCAAAATGTATTCTCTTAGCTTCATCAGTTCTGTCAAATCGTCTGGACAGGAGTGTGTGATATTTTCCCAGTCCACCTAACACTCTGGTTTGAGCAACCTGTATTCCTGCCTTTTGAGCGAGAAGATGAGAAAAGTGTTCCCAAAGTCCTGTGTCATAGTCATCCTTGCGCGAAGGGAACTTAGCTATGCATAGATTGCCTTTTTCATCCAAGACACCAGCCTTAGGTCTTGCGCCACCTAATGAGGTGCCGGGTTGGATAAGCTGTGCTATCCACTTTTTCTCAGGCAGCGTATCATTCTCTTCTGATTTTTCCACTTCCTGACTGGCATGAATCAGTTCTCTGATTTCTGTTAGTGGAGGTATCTTGAGAGATGGTGACACATTGATATAATCGCCTTCCATTTCCCTTTTAAACCTAAATCCACCCATTCTGGAGAAGTCATCAATACCCATGAGGTAATCGAATGAGGAAAGAGCTCTGATAGCTCTCTTCTCTTCTGCAGCCTGTATCTGTTCTCTTCTTTTGAGCAAGGTACGCCCCCACCTATCTGGCAATGCATCAGAAAAGCATCCGAAAATATCACTTCCTGGCTGGGTATATTGCATGCCAGGGTAGTTGTTGATGTCCTCTGAAAGCTTGATTCCGGCATGAACCTTAAGCCAATTCTCATTAAACTTAAAGGCATAGCTGTCAGAGCCGCGCAATTTCTCATAGCACAGCTCACCCACCAGTTCTGGACTGACGAGCCAGCTAAAATCAGCGAAAACCAATAGTCGTTCCATTCCTATCCCCTTTTAGTAGCTCTTTGACGATTCTTCAATCCCATATCCTGCAATGCCCTTCCAAGCTTGTCATCCTTTGCCAAGAGCAAGATGTCATCATCCAGTTGAAGAGCATAAAGTACACGCAGGTAGATTCCGATGGAAACCGTTGGTAATCCCTTCTCCACCTTGCAAAGTGTAACTTCTGAGCATGTTGCTCTTTCTGCAACTTGAGCCATGCTCAGGTTGCGGCGCAATCTGGCAAGCTTGATTTGTTCGCCCACGATTTCCATTTTTTGAATCAACTTCCTAGGAAGTTTGTTAGCCATTGTATTCTTTGTCATTGCCTTAATCCCAATTATAATATGCAAATATAAGGAAAAAACTTCATTATAAGATGGGTTAGCCAAAAGTTTTATAAATAATTAAGGATATGTTTTCAAAGTAATAGGCTCACATATCTGTTGGAACAGCTTTGTTAAACAAATCATTTAAAGGAGTCTTGTCCGTAAAGAATAGACACTTGGTGATTGCCATTATAACCAGGGCGAATGGTACCTAAAAGGTTATTCAGTATTCAGTTATTCAGTTTTTTTCGCGATAGTTACCCTTTTTGTAGTTATAAATTGTAAGTAATTATTTTATATTATATATATAATATACTATCTATACAGAGAATGGTAACAACAACGAAAAAAACTGAATAACTGAATACTGAATACGTTTCCCGAAAACGGGTATTACTTTGTAATATGCTGATTTATATGGCAAAACATAGTTTTCTATACCGCAAAACATAGAGATGCGCCCCACAAAACATAGAGTTTGATTTCTTTAACTAAGTTTCAAATCGTAAGTTGCTGAAAATCGCTCCTTATCACATGCAAAAATTTGGTAGATACAGAAAATCTTCGTATCTTTGCATTGTGATTAAGAGAAAGATATCAACCTTTCCTTTTCACCATCAATCGGAAGATATAGGTACCAATCGGAAGAAAGATGAATCAGAAACATTAAAACATTAACCCTTTAAAAATTAATTGATTATGGGACTTGGAACTAGTAAGTATCGTAAAGTAATGCGTACCCCACAAAGTGGTGAGAACGCTGGTAAGAAACTCTGGTATGCTACTGCAGTGAGCGACCGAGAGATGAGCTTCGAGGATTTCGTAACTCACATCTCTGAACACAATTCGCCTTACAGCCGAGGCACTATCCACGGAGTGCTGATGGATACGCTCGACTGCCTGAAGGAGCTGATTCTCGACGGCAAGAGCGTGAGACTCTCCGACCTCGGTCTGTTCTCTATCGGTATGACCTCGCGCGGTGAGGAAACCAGAGAGAAGGTGACGGCTGCAAGCGTGCAGGGGGTTCACCTGATTGTGAGAAATACCAAGAACTGGAGCAATGCCGAGCTCAAGAAGCTCACCAAGATCGTGGCATACGATGAGTATGTAGCCAGCGAAGGTGGCGGTACCGCAGGCAATCCTGGCGGAGGCTCAAGCTCCGGTGATACCACTCAGGGTGGCGGCGGCACTCAAGAGGGCGGCGGAACCCAGGAAGGTGGTGGCGGTAACACCGACAGTGGCGACGTAGGCCTCTAGGCATAGCCCCTTCGGGGGCTTTGCTCAGGAACTAAAACTGAAATAATCACTAATAAATAATCACTAATGAAATGAAAATGAAACGTGAAACTTGGAAGACAATCATTCAGATTTTGTTGTCAATCGTAACGGCAGTAGCCGCATCGCTCGGAGTAACGAGCTGCATGTAATAGCAGTAATGTGCTGCATGTAATAGCAGTAACGAGCTGTATGTAATTTTAGGTTCTTAATATCCTCTCCATTCTGAAAGCCCCTCTCCTGTTTCCCCATGTTCAGGAGAGGGCTTTTTGCAGGGGCAAACGAAAAAATATCATTTCCTTTTAAGGTATGTCGTGATGGCAAACCAGATATAGGCTACCAATAATACATAGCCGATATAATATAAAGTAAGCACACTGAAGATGATGTAATCCAAGGCGCAGACACTAGCCAATCCGCCCAGATACAAGATTCCTTCGCCCCGTGGCAAACGATGATATACCTCATCTACGCAAGCCAGTCCTACTATGACAACAGCCCATACGGCAGCAAGGAAGAACCCCAGGATGCGGGGTACGGCAAAAGGATTGAGCGTGGGATGGAAATAGAAATGGCGCCATGTTTCCGGTTCGAAGGTCTGAATGGTGGCATAGAATGCAGCTGAGATTGCTACCAGTATGACCAATGCCGTAGGATATGGAGAATCTATATCATTGTAATGCACTATATAGATGTTGCTGCAGCTCACCTTGCGTATCAGGTAAGCTATGGCTATCACAACTATAATGACCATGAAAATCAGTAAATGCACATTACTGAATGTCATGATAAACTCAGATATCGGGTCGGCAGGAACAACCTGTTGCAGCATTTTCGATTCCCGTATCCAGCCGAATGTATTATCTTCTGTTGCAAGCTGAACCCATACGGAATCGATGGAATCCTTTGGAACCATACGGATATCCGTTACTACCAACAGCATGTCTTTCTTTACTGCAAACGAATCTACCGGCAATTCACTCATCAGTTCCTCAGGCTGTTGCTTGACAAGTACGAGTGAATCCTTGAATACCATAAAATTGAATTTATTGGTATAGTGGTGCGTCGTAGAAAAGGAAATGGAATCCAGCTGCTTGTTGCTATATTCAATGAGTGCAGCATGCTGCTGATGAGAATTATAACGATGATAGCAGCTACTGAGCATCATTGTGATGCCCAGTAACAGTAAGATGTATATGTGTTTCATTCTCATCATTTTCTATCGTTTATGAATTTAGTCAGAATATATGTTCATCTGACAAACGTTGCACGCAAATTCCAGTCTGAACCTTCTGCCATCGCCCAACTCCAGATAAAGCGGTTCTTTCCATGTTGGCTTCCTGCCACCACGCTTTACGCAATAGCCAAGGGAGTAGCGGATGCAATGGCGACACTGCATGATGAGGCAATCGTCGGTCTTCGTGCCTTGAATGGAGGTCTTGCTTAATTCGAAGGCATTCTCCGTATGATTCATCCCATGCTGCTTGTAAAACTCATGTGCACTCTTGTTGGCAATGTTGTAGAGATAACCATATTTGCCATATTCCCTCTGCCAGACTTTCACCTTGTTATCTCCTTCCGCATTACTCAGATGGTTGGAAACAGTCTTTATTTCTGATGAAATATCTGCATTCTTTTCGATGTCTTCCATCAGATTTCTGCGTAACTCAGTCAGTACACTGCTCGGAATGAAATAGTTGTCAGCCTGGTTCTTTATCTCCACTTCCCTGCACTCATAGATGGTACCGCCAAGCTTACTGAGCTGTCTGACGATATTATCATGCTGAGGCTTTTGAGCCGGATTGTGTTCAAAAGCCACAATACCCTTGCCGAGATAATTGGAATCATCAGAACCCCATCCTATTCCCTGTTCACTGATATATTGCGCTTCGGCAGAGAATCCGCAGTGACCATCCTCATCATACAGACTGAACGTAATCCTGACAGGAATCTTCCTTTCTGCCGTTTTCCCTGCGAGAATCTTTTCAAAAGCCTGGTCATTGTTACGGTACAAGCCCATTCCCGGACGTAAGTTCATCGGCATTTTCAATGGGAACAGACGGTTGCCCTGCGCACGGTTCACGCGGAAACCTTCCAATTCGTGCTCATCATTGATGAAGCACAAGCCATCACCATTGGTAAAACTGGCGATACTGGCTACATTGAAACTGTTGCCACGGATTTCCTTGACCTTGCCTACAAACTCGCCGATAGCCTTCGGAGTATCGAAACTTGCAATATCCGGCTGGCGTCCTTTCAGAAAATAGTTTGTAAAACCACGATTGAATGTCTTCTTTAAATTGGCTTCGAATTCATATCGTGGACGTCCAAAAGACGGGCGTGCATACTTCTGGGGATGTTTCCTGCAGATTTCATCAAGGCGCTGGCTATAGGCTGAAACAACGTTCTTGACATAACCTGCATCCTTCAATCTTCCTTCTATCTTGAATGAACAGGCACCTGCATCAGCCAAAGCCTCCAGATTGTCGATTTGGCACATATCCTTTAAGGAAAGGAGATGACGCTGATGTTCTATTTCCTTGTTGTCCGCATCCAGCAAGTTGAATTTCATGCGGCAGAACTGGGCACATTCGCCACGGTTGGCAGAGCGGCCAAAGCATCTCTCGGAAGCATAGCATACGCCGGAATAGCTTACGCATAATGCTCCGTGAACAAACACCTCCAGGTCCATATCCGGAACAGCCTGATGTATGTCGGAGATTTCCTTAACAGACAGTTCTCTTGCCAGGACAGCACGGTTGAATCCAAGAGCCTGAAGCCATTTTACCTTTTCAGCACTTCGTGTATCGCATTGTGTACTTGAGTGTAATTCCCTTGTCCAGGTGAAGTCTACAGCTGAAGGACCCTTACCCTGCAACGCATACAATACTCCCATGTCTTGCAACAGGAGAGCATCAACGCCAGCCTCCTGCAAGTCACGGATCATATCCAGCGTATCATTGAGCTCAGAATCATAAATGATGGTATTGACAGTAACATGCACCTTTGCCTGATATTGATGGGCATAGCGGCATAGCTGTCTGATATCGTCCAGAGAATTGCCGGCAGCAGCACGTGCGCCAAATCTTGGAGCACCGATATAAACTGCATCTGCACCATGGTCAATGGCTGCAATTCCACATTCAAGATTCTTGGCTGGTGCCAAAAGTTCGAGTGTTCTCATTATCTATATCTTCTTAAACTTTAGCTTACTTGATATCATCAATATTGTATGGTGTCTCCTGGTAAACGTAATAGTTGATCCAATTGCTGTAAAAGAGATTGGCATGGGCACGCCATGTTACCAATGGTGCCTGCATTGGGTCATCATTGTAATAATAATTCTTCGGCAAGTCAACATCATCACGTTTTCCCATATCCCGTTTATACTCCTTGTCAAGCGTATTTGGGGCATATTCCAGATGACCGGTAACAAAAAACTCTCTTCCACCTCGTGCCATCACGATACTGACTCCACTTTCCTGCGATTCGGCAATAATGTCGAGTCCCGGAACCTTGATGATATCCTCACGGCGCACTTCAGTATGGCGACTATGCGGCATGTTGAAATAATCATCGAATCCGCGGAAAATAGGAAGAGTAGAATCAAGCGGCTTCTGTGGAAATATACCAAACATCTTTTTATCCAGCTGATATTTTGGAACTCCATAGAAATGATATAATCCAGCCTGAGCGCCCCAACAGATATACAATGTTGATGTAACGTGGGTGCGTGCCCAATCGAATATTTCCGTGATTTCCTTCCAGTACTGCACATCTTCATACTCCATGGTCTCGATAGGTGCACCAGTTACAATCATGCCATCAAACTTCTGTTTAGACAATTCCGGGAAGTCCTTATAAAACATCATCATGTGTTCTATAGGTGTATTCTTTGGAGTATGACTCTTCAGTTTCATGAAATAAACTTCCAACTGGAGTGGCGTATTGGAGAGCAGACGCACAAGGTCTGTTTCCGTTGTAATCTTAAGTGGCATCAAATTGAGCACACAAATCTTCAATGGACGAATTTCCTGGCTATGAGCACGGCTTTCATCCATGACAAATATATTTTCATGCTTCAGCAATTCTATTGCAGGAAGCTTATCTGGTAGTCTTAATGGCATATTCTGTTTTTCCCTTTCTTTTTAATTTGGTGCAAAGTTACTAATTTTAGGCGATTTAAACAAAAAAAGGATGCTAAATTTCTATAGCATCCTTTAATTAATTACGATTTATTCATTTTACCAAAGTTCCAGACGCTCATTCTTAGGAATGAACATCTTGTCGCCCTGCTTTACACCGAATGCCTCATACCAGGCATCAATGTGAGGAAGAGCACCATCTACACGCCACTTGCCAAGCGCATGAGGATCGTTCTTCACACGGTTGCGGATTTCCTTCTCGGTGATGTTCTGACCCCATACACCTGCGTAGGCAAGGAAGAAGCGCTGAGCAGCAGTGAAGCCATCCTTGTTCTTCAAAGGCTTCTTGGCTGTCGCATTCTTGAATGCATTGAAAGATACCATCAAACCACCGTGGTCGGCAAGGTTCTCACCCAATGTAAAGCGACCGTTGGCATTCAAATCAGGCAATACCTTGATGTTGCTGAAGAAATCAGCATACATATCGGCACGCTTGTTGAAGCCCTCAGCATCAGCAGCGGTCCACCAATCCTTCAGGTTACCGCTGGCATCATACTGGCGACCCTGATCGTCGAATCCGTGAGTCATCTCATGACCAATCACTACACCTATAGCACCATAGTTGAATGCCGCGTCTGCCTTGGCATCAAAGAATGGATACTGAAGGATACCTGCTGGGAAACAGATCTCGTTGGTGGTAGGATTATAGTATGCATTCACAGTCTGTGGAGTCATATACCACTCATCTCTGTTGACTGGCTTACCAGCCTTCTCTGCAATCTCCTTATTGTTGCGGAACTGACGGCAAGCCATCACGTTCTCATAGAAACTCTTGGATGGGTCGATGGTAAGCTTGCTATAGTCAGTCCACTGGTTAGGATAACCAATCTTGACATAGAACTTATCGAGCTTATTGTGGGCTGCAGCCTTGGTCTCTGCACTCATCCACTTCTGAGCGTCGATACGCTGACCGAGGCTCACCTGGAGATTCTTGACCAAAGTCTCCATCATCTTCTTGGAAGACTCTGGGAAGAACTTCTTGCAGTAGATTCTGCCGAGCGCCTCACCCATCTGAGCATCTACCTGAGAAGTAGCACGCTTCCACAATGGATGGTCTTCCTTTCTGCCACTCATGGTCTTGCCGAAGAAATCGAAGTTTGCCTCACGGATCTCATCGGTGAGATAAGCAGAAGAGCTGCCGATAACACTCCACTCCATCAATGCCTTCAAGGTTTCAGCATCCTCTGCAGCTGTAATCTTGTCGTAACCAGCCATGAATGCAGGCTGACCCACAATCATCTCCTGGATATGTTCGCTCTTGATGCCCTCGCCGTTAGCCAATGCCTCGAGAGGAATGTTTGGATAATTCTCCTTGAACTGCTTCAGGCTCATCTTGTTGTAGTTAGCCTGTGGGTCACGGAGTTCGGTACGGCTCTTGGAGATAGTAGCAAGACTGGTCTCGTGGAGGAATACCTTCTGTGCCTTCTTGGCAGCATCGGCAGCAGAGAAGCCATAGAGCTGGAACATCTTTGCCACGTAGGTCTTGAATGCCTCACGGATGGCTACGGTAGCAGCATCGTTGTTGAGGTAGTAATCCTTGGAACCGAGAGTCAAGCCACCCTGCATCACATTGTAGATGTTCATGGTAACGTTCTTCTCGTCAGCGCCGAAACCGGTACCGAAACCTACGCCCAAGCCCTGCATGGCATACTTCACCTGCAAGTTCTGGAGCTCAGCCTTAGTCTTGGCAGCAGCAATCTCGTCGAGGAGAGGCTTTACAGGAGCAATGCCCTCCTTGTTGCGGCGGTCGATATTGAGCGCCAACTTGTAGAAGTCGGAAAGCTTCTGCTCGATGGTTCCTGCCTTGTAGGTCTTCTTCTTGAGTTCATCAAGGATAGAGTTGATACGCTTGTTGCTGTTCTCAGCCAACTGTTCGAAACTACCATAACGGCTGTAGGCAGCAGGAAGCGGATTGTTCTTCTGCCAGCCACCGGTAGCAAACTGATAGAAATCATCAGCAGGCTTTGCTGTCTTGTCAAGATTGCTCAAGACAAGTCCCGACTTGTTCTGAGCATCAGCAGCCAAAGGCATGGCTGCGAGCATCATCATCGGAAGGATGTACTTCATTTTCATTTTCTCGTTATTTATTATTGTTTTAATTATGAATTCTTGATTTCTTCCAGCTCTTCTGAGAGCATCATCCAGTTCTCATTTTCCTCATCCAGGCTCTTCATCAGCTCGGTATATTCGGTAACGAGTTCCATATTCGTAGCATTCTCAGGCTTCATCAGGAGGGCATCAATCTCAGCCTTGCGGGTTTCGAGCTTTTCAATCTTCGTCTCGCATTCCTTCACCGCCTTCTCAGCCTTGCGAATCTTCTTCTGCTGCTCCTTGTGCTCGGCATAGCTGAGCTTGCCGGAGGATGCCTCAGAAGAATCTACAGAGGATGATGATGAAGAAGATGGAGATCCGGCAGATGACATATTCTGACTTACGCCCTGATTAGCAAGCGCCTGACTGATGCTCTCGGCATTGTGGGCACGGAGATAATCGTAGATACCGCCCAGATGCTCACGTACCTTTCCACCGGCAAACTCATATACCTTATCTACCAGTCCGTCGAGGAACTCACGGTCGTGGCTCACGATAATGGCGGTACCGTCGAATGCCTTGATGGCTTCCTTCAACACATCCTTCGACTGCATGTCGAGATGGTTGGTAGGCTCATCGAGAATCAGGAGATTCACCGGTTCGAGCAGGAGCTTGATCATCGCCAGACGACTGCGCTCTCCTCCACTCAACACCTTGACATACTTCTCGGAAGTTTCGCCACCAAACATAAAGGCACCCAGCAGATCGTTCACCTTGAGGCGCATTTCGCCCGTAGCCACATTGTCGATAGTCTGGAAGATGGTAAGGTTCTCATCCAGCAGCTGTGCCTGGTTCTGTGCAAAATAACCAATCTGCACGTTATGACCTATCTTGAGATTGCCCGTAAAAGGAATCTCGCCCATGATACACTTCACCAGGGTAGATTTACCCTCGCCGTTCTTACCTACGAACGCCACTTTCTCGCCACGCTTGATGGTAAGGGTCACATGGTCGAAGACGGTATGCTCGCCATAATCCTTTCTCACCTCATCGCAGATAACCGGATAATCGCCGCTACGGAGACAAGGAGGGAACTTGAGATGCATCTGCTTGGTATCCACCTCGTCCACCTCGATAGGAACGATTTTCTCCAACTGCTTGATGCGGCTCTGCACCTGCACTGCCTTGGTTGGCTTATAGCGGAAACGCTCGATGAAGTCCTTGATATCGGCTATTTCCTTCTGCTGGTTCTCATAGGCACGGAGCTGCTGCTCACGGCGCTCGGCACGAAGAACCACATACTCATCGTATTTCACCTTGTAATCCTCTACCCTTCCGCAGGTAATCTCCAGGGTGCGGTTGGTTACATTATTGATAAAGGCACGGTCGTGACTTACCAGCACCACCGCCTTGGCACTCTGCGCCAAGAACTGCTCCAGCCACTGGATACTCTCGATATCGAGGTGGTTGGTAGGCTCATCGAGGAGGAGCACATCCGGCTTCTGGAGCAGGATCTTTGCCAACTCGATACGCATACGCCATCCACCGGAGAACTCCCGGGTAGGACGGTCGAAGTCTTCACGGGTGAAACCCAGACCGCTCAGCGTGCGCTCTATTTCCGCCTCGTAGTTTTCACCGCCCATCATCATATAGCGATCATGTTCCTGGGTGAATTTCTCCACGAGCTGGGCATAGCTCTCGCTCTCGTAGTCAGTGCGGTCAGCCATTTCCTGCTGCATCTTGTCGAGGCGCGCCTTCATCTCGGTATTGTGGGCGAAAGCCTTCCGGGTTTCCTGCTTTACGGTGGTATCATCCTGCAGTTTCATCACCTGAGGCAGGTAGCCGATGGTGGTTTCGTTTGGGATAGCCACCACGCCGGAGGTTGGCTTCTGCAAGCCACAGAGAATCTTCAGCATCGTAGATTTGCCGGCACCGTTCTTACCTACCAAGGCAATGCGGTCGCGGTCGTTGATTACGAAGCTTACATCATTGAAAAGTGGCTTTACGCCAAACTCTACTTTCAGTCCTTCTACTGAAATCATACTATTTTACTTTGAACTTTGAATTTTGAACTTTGAACTTCTTTACTTTGAACTTTGAACTTTGAGCTTTGAACTTTATGATATGCTGTTTCTCAAACAACTTCTACTAATCATAAAGTTCAAAGTTCAATGTTCCCAGTTCAAAGTTACGGAATGAGCAGGGAGGAATCTCCATAGCTCAGGAAGCGGAAATCATGAGAGAGGGCATAATCATATACCTTCTTCCAATCACCATGCAGGAAGGCACTCACCAGGAGAAGGAGGGTGCTCTGAGGCTGATGGAAATTGGTTACCAGCATCTTCACTATCTTATAGGTATAACCCGGAGCGATGATGATCTGTGTGCTGGAATGCAAGGCTTCCAATCCGTTGCGGTCGAGATAATCGACGATTGCCTGGATAGCCTTCACCGGAGTGATGCCATCCACCAGATTGCCATCTGCCGACAGCTCGTATGGATCCCACTGTTTTACATGCAGGTCCTCTTCACTTGCCTCAGGATGCTTGATGAGATGCACTCCCATATAGTAGAGACTCTCGATGGTGCGCACACTGGTGGTTCCCACGGCAATGACCTGGCAATCGTGCTTGATGAGCTTCTCCAGACTGCGACGATGAACCACGATATATTCGGTATGCATCTGATGACCTTCTATCTCAAGACTCTTCACCGGCTTGAAGGTTCCCGCTCCTACATGAAGGGTTACCTCTTCACGGTCGATGCCATGCGCATCCAAGTCCTGGAGCACCGCATCGGTGAAATGCAGACCGGCTGTTGGGGCTGCCACGCTACCCTTGATTTTGGAATATACGGTCTGATAAGTGGTCTTGTCGCTTTCTTCTGTCTTGCGGTTCAGATATGGAGGGATAGGCAACTCTCCCACTGCTTCGAGAATCTCGGCAAAGGAAACATGCTCGTTGTCCCAGTCGAAATCCACCCAGTAGTTGGTGCCGCCACCCTTGGCTACCATCTCTGAAGCCTCTACACTGAGGGCATCTCCACGGCGCATGGTAGCAGAGAGAGTAAGCTGATGACCCTTAATCTCGAAGTTTCGCTTCAGGCTTCCCTCTTTCCATTTCTTCAGGTTACCAATCATACAGAGCCATGAGCAGTGACCCGATGTCTGGAACATCAGCTCATAGTCGGTAGGTGCAGCAGGCTCCATCAGGAACACCTCGATGAGGGCTCCCGTCTCCTTGCGGAAATGCATGCGTGCCTGGATTACCTTGGTATTATTGAATACCATCATGGCACCCTTTGGCAGATAGTCCGGAAGATGGAAGAACACATCGTCGCTCACCTCGCCATGCTTATAGACCAGCAGTTTACTATGGTCGCGCTGTGAGATAGGAAACTTGGCGATGCGCTCATCTGGCAAATCGTAATTATAATCGCTTATCTTAATATGTTTTGTATCCATTATGTTTTATTTATTGTATTCTTTTATGTAGAGTTTATTAAACGAAACCAGCCATGACAACACTTCTTGTCACTACATATACTAATGTGAGCATTAAAATGACCATTGCCTTATCGATATCGTCATGATCATATCCTGTACTTGTATACTGGTTGGAGATATAATTAATCTTTGGAGAAATCCGAAGATAAATCTTATAATAAAGTAGATAGACCAGAATGCCAACGATGATACCGATAATCATGCCGCAAAGAATATCTGAAGGGTAATGTACACCCAGATATAATCGCGTCCAACAGTTTATGAGAGACCATATTACCAGTGTTATCGTGAGCAATTTACTACGGATAAGTAAGGAGAAGAAAACAGCCAGCGACATCGTATTGGCAGCATGTGCAGAGCAGAAGCTATAACCCTTCGGACGGATATCGTCCACAACCTGCACCATATACTTGAATGTAGGATCATTTGAAGGTCTCCATCTCTCAGCCAGCTGTTTGATGATGCCGTCAACCAGTCCATCAGCAAATAGGACGCAGAAGATTGCGCTTCCCACCACCAGGGCTATCTGCCCCATCGTCTCATTGTTGCGCATAACAACAAAAAAGAGCATGACGTAGAGTGGTATCCACGTCAGGCCCGATGTTAATATCTGTACCATCTGGTCAAGCATGATGTTGTCGCTACCATTGAAAAGGCTCAACACCTGCATGTCCATGTCTTGTATTTTACTGAAATCCATTATATTTCCTCTATATGTTTGGTTTCTATCCAACCTTCTCTGCCATCAGCAACACGAATGCCTCGCCATCCATTTATTGTCTTGTCGGTAATATCCACCCGGGTTCCTTCATGCAGGACAAACAAGTCAGCACTTTGTTTTGCCGGTGTCTTCTTGATATTTACCGATGGTTCCATAATGATGGCACCCGTCCTGTTTATCTGAACCTGTTTCTGCTGATAGGCAAACAGATTACTTATCAGGAAGGAAATCAGGAAGAACAAGCCTCCGAAAAATCCTATCTTACGCATGAAGAGCTGAGGTCCAAAGAGATAAACCAATACGAGTATCAACGCCATGATGATACTGAAGATTCCAATCTTTGCCCAATTGTCTACACTCGTGTAGTTGACAAGCATCCTGTACCATGTGACGAAGAACATTTCTGACGCCGGTGTAATCTTGTCAATGGTCTTGCTTCTTGCAAACTGGAGATTGAAATTGATGTCCTCATCTCCTGGGGCGTATAAGTGAGCACGCTCATAGTTGAGCACAGCCTTCGTGATATTGTCTGTACGGAAATAAGCATTGCCTAGATTGTAATAAATGGCAGCAGATGCCCTGGTCTTCAATATCTCCTCGTAATCACGAATAGCTTGCTGATAATTGCCTTTCTGATACTCTGTATCTGCATTCTGTTTGGTGATGGCACCAGCCTCAAGAGTAAAGCCAAGCATCATTGCCAGAAGCATGATGAGGGAATATCCGTTGCGATTGGTCTTGCGCTTCTTACGTGCCATATTGATTACATTCTCTATTTCCATGATTCCTGTTATTGCAGCATTGAATGTATGATTCATATTACCCACTGAATCGCCTGGTGCATAACGCTCGAATTCACACTCATCAATAGCAGTAGTAAACTTCTTGATGGTATCTTCGTCTACGTTGTGAGAAATCATTTTCTCGCGGATGTTCTCACGATTCAGCTTTTCTACAGGTATATTCAGTTTGTAACTGATATATCCCCATAAAGCACGTAATACTTCATCATAAAACTCTCCCTGTTTGTGCCTTACCATCAAGAGATGAGCTTTCTTCAAGCGCTTGGTTGCCATCTTCTTTGCCTTGTTGGAGCGCATCTTGACGATGTCGGCATTTTCCATAGCTCTGCGATGGAAGATGATAATCAATGCGATGAAAGCAAGCAGAGGAATCAACAGACAGATCCAATAGCTTACGCTGCCATAAAACATGTCGTTGATGTTCTGGTGACAGTCTTTGCCGAGCTTCAGGGTATGAATGTCCTTGTCTTTGTTGAAATCAGCACCTTCATTGCTGTTGCTTGAGCCGTCACCCTTATCAACCTTGATGGTGAATGGTTGAGTCTTGATGGTCTTATACCTGGATGATGATGTATCATAATAGGTAAATTCGATGGCTGGTATGGTATACTGACCTTGATTGCGAGGTACCGCAAGGAAGTCGTAAATCATATTGCCCTCCAGACCATTGGCAGTAAGTCGGGTTTTGTCTGTTATTTTTGCATCATACTGATCGAAGTCTTTCGGGAATTCGATAATAGGCTGTTTCAGCAGCTTCAGGTTTCCGATACCTCCTACAACCACACGTATATTGATGGGTTCGCCGGCTTTTACTTCTTTCTTGTCGATAGTGGCAGAAATATTGAACTTACCTACTCCGCCTGAGAAATCAGCAGGACGTTGAGGTAATGGGTCAACCGAAATGGTAATACCCGGAGCCTTGATATCCTTGTGGACCTCAACATAGCCGGAACCTCCATTAAAGAAAGCTTCCATAGGGTCGACATTGCGGTTTTGCTGGACAACGATTCCCTTGAAATTGATGGAAGGTATTTCCAGCTTTCCTGTCATCTGTGGATACATGACGTATTGACTCCAGGTCACGCATTTGTATGGTCGGCCGTTGACCATCTCTGTATGGAACTGCTTCTGTTGAGGAAGGGGAACTTCCTGAGTATGAAAACCTTTCAAATCAGGCATCTTACCCTCCAGTTGGGTAAGTTCAACCAGAGTATAAACCTTATAAGTCAGCAAGATAGGTTCTTGTTCTGTGACATGTTTCTTGTTGGCAGAAACCTTGATGAAGAGGTCGCTGCCAGAAATGCTGGAACCAGCCTGTCGCATATGAGGTTCGTCATTATCATTTCTTCCATGCATCTTGGTAGAACCATTAGGATTATGGGCAGCCTGTCCGGTAACATTAATCTTAACAGCGCGGGAAGCCAGTTTCTTTCCCCCTACAAGGACCTGGGAAGAACCGATGGTGAAAACACCATTCTTGGCTGCATAAAGCGTATAAGTAATCGTTACGGAAGAAGATGATGATGTATGTCCGTTTATCATCTGATAACTGGACTGTTGCGATGTGTATGGACCTGCAATGACCTCCAGCCCGTTCGGCACGTTTCCCATGCGGAATTCCTCCACGTCGCGTGCATTGATGGTATACGCAACACGGAAGTTTTCACCTGCCGCTACATGGGATGGAGCCGATACTTTCAGGTGTTGGGCAACAGCATTTATGCTGACGCTCATCAGTATCATCAAGATGATAGTAAACCTACCTATATGTTTCATATTTATTATCTAATTACAAATTATATTCTTTATCTTACAAATGAATATCTAAAGAGACAGAGCTACCAGTTTTTGTCATATACCTTTCGGCGTGGCTGGCTCATTGCCTTCTGCATCTTGCGCTTCGTAGCTTTCTCTTGCTGGATAGCAGCGTTCAAGAGCTGTTCGGCATTGTCGCGACTCATTTTTTCCTGATTCTGCTTGTTCTTGTCAGAATTATTCTTGTCCTGATTCTTGTTTTGCTTATCTTTGTTTTGGTCGTTCTTATTTTGCCCGTCCTTATTTTTGTTCTTGTCGTTCTTCTTGTCCTTGTTTTTATCGTTTTTATTCTTATCCTTATTGTTCTTGTTATTTTGATTCTGCTGGTTGTTCTTGAGCAACTTTTTGCAGAGGGCAAGATTATAACGAGTCTCATTGTCTTGAGGGTTGCATCTTAAAGCCATCTTGTAATACTCGATGGCCTGTGCATATTCCCGGTGGTTTTGCATCACCACTCCCATATTGTGATAGCTCTTGGAGCGGCGGAAGATATTGCTCTCCAATTGTGCAGCATTACCAAACTGAACCATTGCCAGTGAATCTTTCTGCTGCGCCAGCAAGGCACAGCCAAGGTTGTATATCGCCTGTGGATTCTTCTGATTCTTGAAGATAGCCTTGCGATATTGGGTCTCAGCAACTGCCCACTTCTGGGACTTGAAAGCCCTGTTTCCCTGGCGTATCAAGTTGCGGTCGGTTTGTGCGACAGCGTTTGTCCCACCTACCAACAGAAAAGCTACCGTTACTATTATATAATGTATATAGTTCATATCTTATATCATTTCTTCAAATCTTTCTTAAAGAACTTGATGTTCCTGAGCATCGGATTCTTCACTTCCATCATGCAGACCTCAACGAGGAGCAAGAGAATAATCAAGATTCCTACAGCTTGAAACTGTTCGTCATAAGCACTGTAGATGACACTGGTCATATCCCCTTTCTGCAATTTAGCCAAGTCATCGTTGAGCGCTTTTTCTGCATCGCTAGTATTATCTACATGGATATACTGTCCTTTGCCAGCCTGTGCCAATTCGCGGCACATCTGCTCATTCAAGGCGGTCATTACCGTATTGCCGGCATTATCTGTCAGATAAGAGCCGTCTCCCATAGGGATTGGAGCTCCCTTGGCGTTACCGATACCCAGAATAAACACGTTGATGCCTTTCTTGTTGGCCATCTGGGCTGCATCCTGAGCACCCACCTCATGGTTCTCACCATCAGTTATCACGATGATAGCCCTACCGATGTTTTCCTGCTGGGTGAAACTCTTTGAGGCAAGACTGATAGCCTGGGCTATGTTGGTGCCTTGAGTTTGTATCAAGCTTGGCGAAATGTTCTGCAGGAACATCTTGGCAGAAACATAGTCGCTGGTGATAGGCAACTGCACGAAGGCATCGCCCGCGAAGACGATAAGACCAATCTTGTCGTTGCTGAAGTTATCTACCAGATTCTCTATCAGCATCTTGCTCTTGTCGAGACGGGATGGTGCCACATCTTCTGCCAGCATGGAATTGGAAATGTCCAGACAGATCATAGTCTCAATTCCGTTGCGCTTGTCGTGAGAAACCTTGCTACCCATCTGCGGACGCGCCACCATCACGATAAGTAATGCCAGGGCTGCAAGCATCAGCACGAATTTCACCGTTGGGCGGTATTTGGATATGTCGGGCATCAGCTGTTTGAGCAACTCAGGGTCTCCCAGTCTTCTCAGTTTTGCCCTTCTTTTTCTCCAACCGATAAAGCGTACCAGTATGAGTACCGGGATTATCCATAGAAGCCAGAGAAATATAGGATCTTCAAATCTTAACATTGTTCTATATATTTATGGTATTCTTCTGAGCCAAGTAATGCGCAGCAAAATCTCCAGGAGCAATACCAGGAGTGCTGCCAAGGCAAAAGGCTGATAAGCCTCATAGCGTTTGGCATAATGCTTCACATTGAATTTTGACTTCTCCAGTTTGTCGATATCTTGATAAATCTTCTTCAACTCCGCATTGTTGGTAGCACGATAGAAGTTACCGTCTGTGGTTTGCGCAATGTCGCGCAGGGTCTGCGTGTCAATTTCTACTGGAATATTGACATATTGCACACCACCAGCTACTGGCATTGGGTATGGAGCCACCTTGTTGGTTCCCACGCCGATGGTATAAACACGGATGCCATAGCTCTTGGCTATTTCTGCAGCTGTCATAGGCGATATGTCGCCCATGTTGTTACTGCCATCCGTCAAGAGAATCACAACCTTGCTCTTTGACTTGGAATCCTTCAATCGGCTTACAGCATTTGCCAAACCCATACCTACAGCAGTACCATCATCGATGAGTCCGCGTGCGGCAATGTCAGTTCTTGTATCTTGCAACAGGCGCAGCAGACTGGCATGATCGGTAGTCATTGGACATTGGGTGAATGCTTCACCTGCAAAGATGGTCAAGCCGATATTGTCGGTAGGACGACCAGAGATAAACTCATTTGCCACATCCTTAGCCGCTTCCATTCGGTTTGGCTTCAGGTCTTCAGCAAGCATGGAGGTTGATACGTCCATAGCAAGCATGATGTCAATTCCCTCCACAGTCTTGTTGTCCCAAGAATGATGAGTCTGTGGGCGAGCCATGGCACACACAATGAGCACGAAGGCGATGCATCTCAGTACCATAGGCAGATGGATGAGTCGCACTCGAAGACTCTTTGGCGCATACTGATACATTCGGGTATCGCTCATGCGCATAGTTGGCTCACTTTTCTTTCTCCCAAGAAAATACCATAAGATATAAGGTATCAGCAACAGGAGTAGCAGAAAATATGCTTTACTTGCAAATTCCATTTCTTATAACATTTATAGTTTGCATCACTCTGATGATTTTGTCTATCAGTGATGGTTTTACATCAACAGCATGACAACTTGATAGATGATATAGCCTAAGATAGCAACAGCGCTGAAGCCTCCTATCCAAAGCAGCGTTTTGATGAGGCGGCGTTGCTGCTGAGACTTCTGGTCCTCGCTACTGAGCGTAGGCACAATTTTCTCTTCCTTAGGCAGCTCATTGGTCTTCGTCTGGTCGATGAAGTTAATTGCATTTACCAGGTTGGCATCATTTTCATTCATCGGAATCTCGTATTTTGCGAACTTGACGAGGTCGGCTGTTGAGAAGAGCATTCTCAATTCGTCAATCATCTTCTGGTCGCCAGAAGCACGCAGGTTCTCAATGATTTCAGTACTGGTCATCTCCATGGCATTGAAACCAAACCGGTTTACTATATATTCACGCAGCGCATTGGTAAGGTGAGTATAGTACTCCTTCTGTGTTTCCTGGTTCGATGTACTGTGATGCTGTTTGATGTCGTTAATCTCTTTCAATGCCTTCTCATGGGCAGGCACACGTTTGATGATACGGATGCGGGCAATGATAGGCTTGTTCTTCTTCAATCGGTTGCGCAGATAGAGCATTGCTCCACAGACGATTAACAGCAGAAAGCTCAACCAAAAGGCGAAGCTCCACTCACTCCAGAGGAAGGGATTCTCCTGCACCGTTTTGGGAGGATAGAACTGATTGGGATGAACCGTATCCACAGGTACTGTGAGCACCTTCAGCGCCAATGGGTTGCCGTGGCAGTTCTTACCGTCTATCTTCACATTGAGTGCCGGGATGGCATACACCTTCTCATCAAAAGATGTGATGGTATAGTCGCGGCTTACCACCATCTGGTTGTCACCTACATGCATGGTGTCGCCCTTGCTCTGCTCCACCACCTCAACGCCTGGAACTATCTGGGCCTGAGGCTTGAAGGATGGCATCACCACCTTGGCTCCCTTTCGGGCCGTAGCCTCGAGGTGCAGGATGGTCTGCTGTCCGATAAGCATCTGCAAAGAATCGATGCGCTGTTCCACTGTCTGGCTGAAAGCCAAACCAGAACAGCCCATCAGAGCCATTGTCAATATGATATTCTTAATTTTCAACATTGTTGCTTTACTTTGAACTTTGAGCTTTGAACTTTGAACTTTATGATTAGTAAAGCCGTAGAATTCTTCACTCAATTTATCCTCTTTGTTTGAACAGTGCCAGGAGCGACTTGGAGAAATCCTCGTTGGTCGCTATCGAAGTCCAGTCGACCTTGCTTTTGGCAAAGAGCTGGCGCAAGTTGTCCTGGCGTCGGAACCAGTTCTGTGCATGAGCCACTCTCAACTTCTTGGAACTGGTGTCGATATACATCTCATGCCCAGTCTCTGCATCCATTACTTTCAGCAATCCTACGTCAGGCAACTGTTTGGCTCTCGGGTCATATACCTGAATGCCCACCACATCATGTTTCTGGTTGGCAATCTGCAAGGCATGCTGATAATCCTTCTGGTCGTAAAAGTCACTGATGAGGAAAGCAGTACAGTGGCGTTTCATCACGCGTGTGAAGTATTCCAAGGCACAGCCGATGTTGGTACGCTGGCTCTGAGGGTGGAAGTCGAGCATTTCTCTGATGATATAAAGAATATGCTTTCTACCCTTCTTAGGTGGAATATATTTCTCTATTCTGTCGGAAAAGAAGATGACACCTATCTTGTCGTTGTTCTGGATGGCACTGAAAGCCAAGGTGGCAGCTATCTCGGTTGCCAGGTCGCGCTTCATCTGGCGCATCGTACCAAAGTCGAGCGAGCCACTCACATCCACCATCAACATCACGGTAAGCTCTCGCTCCTCTTCGAACACCTTGACGAAAGGACGATGAAAACGTGCCGTGACATTCCAGTCGATGTCTCTCACGTCGTCACCATACTGGTATTCGCGCACCTCGGCAAAGGCCATACCCCTACCCTTGAAGGCAGAATGGTACTGACCGGCAAAGATGTTCTGGCTCAATCCGCGAGTCTTGATCTCAATCTTCCGAACTTTCTTTAAGATATCTTGTGTATCCAACTTATTACTTTGAACTTATTTACTTTGAACTTTGAACTCCTTTACTTTGAGCTTTGAACTTTGAACTTTGAACTTTGAACTTTGAACTTTATGATTAGCTAAGCAAATGAATTCTTCACTCTTCGTTCTTCACTCTTCACTTACTTCATCAAGGTACTTCCACCTTGTTAATGATGCGGCTTACGATTTCCTCGCTGGTCACTTCGCTAGCCTCAGCCTCGTAGGAGAGACCGATACGATGGCGGAGCACATCGTGAGCCACAGCACGAACATCTTCAGGAATCACGTAACCACGGTGCTTGATGAAAGCATAGGCGCGGGCAGCCTTGGCAAGGGAAATGCTGGCACGAGGACTACCGCCGAAGGTAATCATGTCCTTCAGATCGCCCAAACCATAACGGTCAGGATAACGGGTAGCGAAGACGATGTCGGCTATATACTGCTCAATCTTCTCATCGATATACACCTCGTTCACGATACTGCGGGCCTTCAGGATTTCTTCTGCTGTAGTTACTGGAGTAACCGTTGGCAGACCGCCCTGAATATTCTCACGGATGATGAGCTTTTCTTCCTCGATAGTTGGATAGTCAATGATGACCTTGAGAAGGAAACGGTCCACCTGAGCTTCAGGAAGCTGATAGGTTCCCTCCTGTTCTACCGGATTCTGTGTTGCCATTACCAGGAACGGATTTGGCAATTTAAATGTCTGTTCGCCGATGGTAACCTGATGTTCCTGCATCGCTTCGAGCAAAGCACTCTGTACCTTGGCTGGCGCACGGTTGATTTCATCAGCCAGAACGAAGTTGGCGAACACCGGACCACGCTTTACATGGAAGGCTTCGTCTTTCTGAGAATAAATCTGTGTTCCCACCACGTCGGCAGGCAACAAATCTGGTGTAAACTGTATGCGGCTATAGTCTGCACTTACTAACTGTGACAATGTTTTGATTGCGAGAGTCTTCGCCAAACCAGGCACACCTTCAAGCAAGATGTGACCGTCAGAGAGAAGACCGATGAGAAGACAGTCAACAAGGTGTTTTTGACCTACGATGACCTTGTTCATGCCCATTACCAAATTGGTAACAAACTGACTCTGTTGTTCAATCCGGATGTTCAACTCACGGATATCAATAGCTTCTGCCATAATTCTTATAATATTATTTTACGTTTTATTCTACTTTTTACGATGAATTAGGGTGTTTATTTACACCCTCCCTCTTAAATCAAACGCAAAAGTACTGAATTATGGGGACAAAAGCGAATAATGCTAACTAAATAATATTAAAAATGTTTCACAAAAGCTATTTTTAGAAACTTTTAATGAAACCCTTCCTATATATGGAATCTTTCTTTCAATAAAATGTCATATTTAGGAAGGGCTGGATGATATAAGTAACCTTAGCGATTACGATGTTTCATATACCAGGGATGTACGACGAAATTATACAGGACAAGTGACAGGCCTGTAAATATCATGCCTGGAATAAGCACTTCGTGAACGGTTGGGTTGAAGATGACGTTATTGACGCCCGGAACTTGCTTGTAAGCATTTTCCAAAAACATAAAACCTATCGCAATACCTAATGATAACCCAAATTCCCATGCCAGAAAGAAGGAACTGGTACTGGTGCCGCGCTGACAATGCTTGGCCAGTTTGATGTAGAAAAGCAGAAATCTGCTACCGATCACACCTATTCCCATACCTAGCAGCAAAGGCACAAGCACCTCTACGGCAAAGTCCTGGTCGTTTAATGAAACGAACTCGGCTGCTCCCATTAATACCAAGCCCACGAGAGCCTGACTCTTCAAGTCGGCATCAGCAAAGACATATTTCTCTGCAACAATAGCCATCAGCAGTCCAGACAGAAACATCAGGTAAACCGTCAGGTTATGAGGAATGGCAAAATACATTCCTGCGCCTATCAATATGAGTACAATGTTGATGAACAGCGGGATACCTTGTGGCAGGAAGAAACGGTCGTAACTGAAAAGTGGCAAGTGCTCAGAGGGAGCCTTGAAGGGGAACTTTACCAGCGATACAAGTACGAAAGCTCCAAGAGCCAACAGGGAAGCTACCGGGAAGATAAGGTGCATGTCTGAAAAATCATCAACAAGCCAAGCTATAATTGGTCCCGTGGCAATAGATAGTCGGGCGAACCAGGAGGTGATATAATTCGCCTCGGTGCGCTGGAAAGACTCGCAAGTGTCAATTACCAACGTGCTGGTCAGGGCCATTTGTGCCAGTCCTAAGAATGCGCCCTGTACTATTCGTGTTGCTACAAGAACTCCAAAGCCGAACTTGATATTCCAGAAGGTCTCCAGATAATAGAGTGCAACGAGACTGATTGCCACGCAACAGATAGAAACCAGACATACTCTGTTGCGGCGATAGCGTTGCAGGAGATAGGAACAGAAGCCACCCAGAAGGAATAAACCAAAGCCGTAAGCACCTACTACAACTCCTATCTGCCAGTGACGATAACCTTCAATGGTCATAAAATAAGGTATGCCGATGATGAGCATGCAGACACTCGTCATCAGAAGAAGGTTGGCAAAACAGAGTCTCCAGAAGTCCCGATGCCATAATTTAATATGTATGGGCGTGTTTTGTGTATCCATAATCAAAAACTTTATGAACTATATGACGCTAAAATGTAGAGAGGAGGCTTAATAGCTCTCCTCTATGCTTGGATATTCAGTACTCTTAACGGCGTCGATGTATGCCTTCACACCCTTCTGCATCTCCTCGCCTACCTGGGCGAAGTGGCGCAGGAACTTTGGCTTGAAGCCTTGGGTCATACCAAGAGCATCAGCATAGACCAGAACCTGTCCGTCGCAACCGTTGCCGGCTCCGATACCGATAGTTACGGCTTTCACCTGTCGTGTTACTTCAGCCGCCAATTTAGCTGGAACCTTTTCCAGAACAATGGCGAATACGCCAGCCTTATCAAGAGCGATAGCATCGCTGATGAGCTTCTGAGCCTCAGCCTCATCCTTGGCACGGATACCATAACCGCCAAACTTGTTGACGCTCTGTGGAGTGAGTCCTAGATGACCATGTACAGGAATGCCGGCGTCTACCAGAGCCTTGACAGTATCAGCGATTTCGATACCGCCCTCCAGTTTGAGTGCGTCTACTCCTGTTTCCTTCATCATGCGGCAAGCATTGCGAAGAGCCTCTTCCTTGCTGATCTGATAGCTGCCGAAAGGCATATCGCATACCACGAAGGCATGCTTGCAGGCACGAGCCACGCTGCGGGCATGGTAAATCATCTGGTCAACAGTAATTGGCAAAGTATCTGCATTTCCAGCCATTACATTGCTGGCAGAATCGCCAATCAGGATGCTGTCGATGCCAGCGGCATCCAGAATGCCTGCAGTCGTAAAGTCGTAAGCTGTAAGCATTGTAACCTTCTCGCCTGCTGCTTTCATTTCAGCAAACGTCTTGGTTGTAATTTTCTTTTTGTCAGTAGATAAATATCCCATGATTATTATATTATCTTTATCTGTATTTATTACTTCTTGTTTTCTTCTACAACTTTCACTAAGTCGGCAAATGTAAAGCCGGTATAATCGGCAATTACATAGTCGCTAAATGGCTCAATCGACTCCTTGGAATTGGTAGTGGAAAGTCCGAGGGTGAATGCACCTGCAGCACGTACAGCCTTCAAGCCGTTGAAGCTGTCTTCCAGTCCTACGCACTCTTCCGGCTTGGCATCAAAGCATGCTGCGCCCTTCAGGTAGCAGTCCGGATCCGGTTTGCTCTTGGCGAAGTCTTCGCTGGTCAATACACGGTCAAAGTAGCCTTTGAATTCCGGGTGCTGTCTGTAGACATTCTGCATCTTCTGGACGTTGCTACTCGTTACTACAGCGCACTTTACGCCATTCTGCTTCAAGTCTTTGATGAAGTCTTCGAAGCCAGTGATGTAAGAGTACGACATATTCTTCTCAAATTCATTGAGACGAGTAGTAATCTTATCCTGTTCTGACTTTACATCGGTATAACCTTTGATATGAGCAAAAACAGAATCTTCAGAGAAGTACTTATCATAAATCTGTACTAATGTCTGTCCTTTGATGCGGTACTCGAAATCTGGAATTTCCGGATGATATTCACGTCCTATCATACCCCAGAAGATGGAATACTGTGATTCGGTTTCGAACACTACGCCATCCAGGTCAAATAATGCAGCCTTTATCATATTAACTATTCTATAATATCTGTTATGTTTTACAATCTGATAGAGTCGGGCAAGCAGTTTTTATGCAATTTTCTGCTCTACAACATCTTTTTCGGGTGCAAAGGTACACATTTTTTTAATAAGTTGGGACCAAAATCTAAATAAATATATAAAAAAAGCTATATAATTTTGTTTTGTCCACTAATTGCGTTAACTTTGCACCTTAATATATTAAAAGATTCACTTAAATAAGTAATATAAACGAAAGATAATAGAAGGATGAACATCATAGAGAAATATTTCACCCATCTTACTGATGAGCAGAAAAAGCAGATAGCAGCGCTCGATGAGCTGTATCGCGACTGGAACAACAAGATCAATGTCATCAGCCGTAAGGATATTGACAACCTTTATGAGCACCATGTGCTTCATTCCATGGCAATAGCCAAGGCCATCAATTTCCGTCCTGGTACAGAGATTCTTGACTTCGGATGTGGTGGCGGTTTCCCGGGTATTCCGCTTGCCATCCTCTTCCCTGAATGCAAATTCAAACTCATCGATGGAACCGGCAAGAAGATTCGCGTGTGCAATGAGGTGGCTTCTGCCATCGGCTTGAAGAATCTTGTGGCTGAGCACTTGCGTGGTGAGGATGAGAAAGGAAAGTATGATTTCGTGGTAAGCCGTGCTGTGATGCAGTTGCCTGACCTGATGAAAATCATCAAGAAGAATTTCAAGAAGAAGGGGCAGAACGCTCTGCCTAATGGCTTGATCTGCCTGAAGGGCGGCAATCTGCAGGAAGAGCTCAAGGATTACCGCAACGTGGCAGAAATCACTCCGCTCAGCACCTTCTTCGAGGAAGAATGGTTCAAGCAAGACAAGCAGCTCATCTATGTTCCGGCGTAGAAGTGAAGAGTGAAGAACGAAGAGTGAAGAATTCAATAGCCTTTACTAATCATAAAGTTCAATGTTCAAAGCTCAAAGTTCAAAGTAAAGAAGCTCAAAGTTCAAAGTAATATGTTCAATATTCAAAGTTCAAAGTAAAAATGTTACATATCGAAAGATTTCAAGTCAACATGTTGCAGGAGAACTGCTATGTTGTAAGTGATGAGACCAAGGAATGCGTCATCATCGACTGCGGAGCGTTCTATCCTGAAGAGCGCAATGCCATCACCCAATATATCCGTAAGAACGAACTGAAGCCGGTTCATCTGCTCGTTACCCATGGCCATCTTGACCACAACTTCGGCAACGACACCATCTATAAGGAGTTTGGCTTGAAGCCGGAAGTGGCTCAGGGCGATGAGAAGCTGATGAAGGGGCTGGCCCATCAGGCAGAGACATTCTATCAGATGCAGCTGGATACGAAGTTCCCTCCTATCGGTCATTTCTTCGAGGAAGATGAAATCATCAAGTTCGGCAGCCATGAGTTCAAGGTTATTGAGACTCCTGGTCACAGCAACGGTTCCGTCACTTTCTATTGCGAGGCTGAGCATGTTGCGTTTACCGGCGATACCCTTTTCAAGAGTTCTATCGGCCGTACCGATTTCCCTGGTGGCAGTATGTTCCGAATCATCAACAGCCTGCGCCATCTGGGTATGCTCCCTGATGAAACCAAGGTGCTACCTGGTCATGGCGATGCTACCAGCATTGGCGAGGAACTGGCGCACAATCCTTACATGGACCGATAATTTTAACCAGAGAATCAGAAATTGAAAAAGAATAATACAGAGAAGATCATTCTTGGAATTGACCCGGGAACCAACGTGATGGGCTATGGTGTGATACGCATCATGGGCAATAAGGCGGAGTTGGTGGTGATGGGTGTCATCGACATGCGCAAGGAGAAGGATCCCTATCTGCGACTCGGCAAGATATTCGAGCGGGTTACAGGCATCATCGATTCTTATCTCCCTGACGAGATGGCGATTGAGGCTCCCTTCTTTGGAAAGAACGTGCAGTCGATGCTCAAACTGGGTAGAGCTCAAGGAGTTGCCATCGCTGCTGCCATCCATCACGATGTGCCCATCCATGAATATGCTCCTCTGAAAATCAAGATGGCAATTACCGGGCAGGGACAGGCTTCCAAGGAACAGGTGGCTGCGATGCTGCAACGCATGCTCAACATCAAGGAGGATGAAATGCCGAAGTTCATGGATGCTACCGATGCACTGGGCGCTGCCTACTGCCATTTCCTGCAAATGGGCAGACCGGAGATCAGCGACAAGCATTATAGCAGCTGGAAGGACTTTGCACAGAAAAACCAGTCGCGCATTGGCGGCACCAACGGCATGACTGGGCCGCAAGCCAAACTTCTGGCTGCCATCAATCGCACAACACATAAATAAATTATAAGAGAGATGCAAAAGATTATTAGCATTAAAGATGGCGTGACTCGTATGCCGGAATGGCGTATGGCCGAGCCTGTAAACTTTGAGTCCTGCGAAGGTGAACATATCGCCATCGTTGGACCAAATGGTGGTGGAAAGTCGATGTTTGTTGACATCATTGTCGGCAGACACCCTCTGTTAATGCACGACCCTGATTATGATTTCTCACCTAGCACCAAGAAGATGGTGAGCGACAACATCAAGTATATCACCTTCCGTGATACCTATGGTGGTGACAACGACCGCACTTATTTCCTTCAGCAGAGATGGAACCAGCTGGAAATAGATGAGAACACTCCGATAGTTAAGGATAAGCTGGAAGAGGCCTACAACATGGCGGGCGAAGATACTCCGGAGCGACGCAATTTGCAGAAGCATATCTACGAACTCTTCCACATGGAGCATCTGCTCGACAAGTACACCATCCTGTTGAGCAGCGGCGAGCTGCGCAAGTTCAAGCTGGCTTCTACCCTCTTCTCAGAACCACGTGTCCTCATCATGGACAATCCGTTCATCGGACTCGATGCCGATACCCGCGACCAGCTGAAGGAACTTCTCAAGACTTTGGCACAGGAGCATGCCCTACAGATTATCCTCGTATTGAGCAAGAGCGACGACATTCCTGATTTCATCACTCACGTAGTGGAAGTGAAGGATATGAAGGTGATGCCGAAGTTGACCAAGGAAGAGTATCTGGCTCAGCGCACTCCAGTCCCAAGCCGGATGTTGAGTGATGAGTTGGAGCAGCAGATCCTCAATTTGCCTTATAGTGACCGTGAGTATAAGAGCCAGGAAGTGGTCAAGATGAACAAGGTTCGCATTCAATATGGCGAGCGTATCATCCTGAAAGACCTGGACTGGACCGTTAACAACGGTGAACGCTGGGCGTTGAGCGGACAAAACGGAGCCGGAAAGAGTACCTTGCTGAGTCTGGTATGTGCAGACAACCCTCAGAGTTATGCCTGCGACATCGCCCTCTTCGGTAATCCTCGTGGCAGCGGCGAGAGTATCTGGGACATCAAGAAGCATATCGGTTATGTTTCTCCTGAGCTTCACCGTTCATACCAGCGCGATCTCCCTGCCATCAGAATCGTGGCAAGCGGTTTGATGGATTCCGTAGGACTTTATGTAAAGCCGAAGGATGAAGATATGGATAAGTGCCGCTTCTGGATGAAGGTGTTCGGATTGGAAGGATTGGAGGAGCGTGGCTTCCTGAAACTCTCAAGCGGTGAGCAGCGTCTGGTTCTTCTGGCTCGTGCCTTCGTGAAAGATCCGGAACTTCTTATCCTCGACGAACCTTTGCACGGTCTTGATAATTACAATCGCCGTCTGGTTAAAGACGTCATCGAGGCTTTTTGCAAGCGAAACAATAAGACCATGATCATGGTTACGCATTACAAGGAAGAACTTCCTGCATGCATTGACCATAGCATTTTCCTCATGCGTCATGCATGATGAATATCCACTTCTGTACTCTTGCCTATACGGGTAAGAGCACAGAAGGCATATAATGAGGACTTGGCATTACACCTTATTATATTAATAAACGGGGTTCTTTCCGTTAATGAAAGTTAACTTCAAAAAAGTATTCGGTAATATTTTTCTATGTTCGGAAAATATTCATTACCTTTGCAGATAATTAAGAAAAGAGTTATGCCATGATGGCTCAGTTGGTAGAGCAACGCATTCGTAATGCGTGGGTCGCGGGTTCGAGTCCCGCTCGTGGCTCTTTCTTGTGAAAGGAGTTAGTATTTTCCTTCGCGAGATTAGCACATCGGTAGTGCACGGGCTTCCCAAGCCTGTGAGGCGGGTTCGACTCCCGTATCTCGCTCGTTCATCTTTCCAGAAGTTATGGAAAGATTTTTTTTGTAAAGTTTCGTAAACCTTTACGCACGTTTTTTCAACATTTCCGATATAATGTACCGATTTTTTTTATACCTTTGCATCAGATTTCAGAAAGATAACAATATCGATTAAAGAAATAGATATGACATCTGGGATGGAACTAATAGTAAAACGAATAACAAACATAATAACAAATCATGAAAGAGCTTAAAGCATTAAACAAGCGCACTGCTCCTAAGAGCGTCGCTCCAGAGAAAATTATTCAGTTTGGTGAAGGTAACTTCCTCCGTGCATTCGTTGATTGGATTGTATGGAATATGAATAAGAAAACTGACTTCAACGGTTCTGTTGTTGTCGTTCAGCCATTGCCTGGCGGTATGGTAGACTGGTTGAACGGTCAGGATTGCCTCTATCACGTGAACCTTCAGGGCAAGGAGAACGGTCAGGCTGTCAACACATTGGAGCGTATCGACGTTATCAGCCGTGCATTGAACCCATATTCTCAGAACCAGGCTTTCATGGCTTTGGCTGAGCAGCCAGAGATGCGTTTCATCATCTCTAACACAACTGAGGCTGGTATTGCATTCGATGATTCCTGCAAGTTCACAGATGCTCCAGCTGCTTCTTACCCAGGTAAGTTGGTTCAGTTGCTGTTCCACCGCTACAAGTTCTTCGAGGGCGACCCAACTAAGGGTATGATCCTGATGCCATGTGAGCTGATCTTCTTGAACGGTCACCACTTGAAGGAGTGCATCTATCAGTATATCGAGCTTTGGAAGGAAGACATGGGTGCTGACTACGAGGGCTTCAAGGAGTGGTTCACCAACCACTGCTATGTTTGCGCTACACTCGTAGACCGTATCGTTCCTGGCTTCCCACGCGATACCATCAAGGAAATCCAGCAGAAGGTTTGCTACAAGGACAACCTCGTAGTAAAGGCTGAGAGCTTCCACCTCTGGGTAATCGAGAAGGCTGAGAACATGACTGTAGAGCAGATGCAGGAAGAGTTCCCTGCTCACAAGGCTGGTCTCCACGTTCTCATCACAGACAACGAGAAGCCATACCACGAGCGTAAGGTTACTCTCCTGAATGGTCCTCACACTGTATTGAGCCCTGTTACATACCTCAGCGGTGTGAACATCGTTCGCGATGCTTGTGAACACCCAGTTTTGGGCAAGTACATCCACAAGGTACAGTTCGAAGAGTTGATGCAGACATTGAACCTCCCTATGGACGAGCTTCAGAAGTTCGCTTCTGACGTATTGGAGCGCTTCGAGAACCCATTCGTTGACCACCAGGTAACCAGCATCATGCTGAACTCATTCCCTAAGTTCGAGACTCGCGACCTCCCAGGCGTGAAGATCTACTTGGAGCGTAAGGGTGAGTTGCCACAGGGATTGGTATTCGGTCTTGCTGCCATCATCACATACTATAAGGGTGGTGTTCGTGAGGACGGTGCTCCTATCCAGCCAAACGACGACCAGAAGATCATGGACAAGCTCACAGAGCTTTGGGCTACTGGCGACACCCAGAAAGTAGCAGAAGGCGTACTCGGCTTCGACTACATTTGGCATGAGAACCTGAACGAGACAGTTCCAGGCTTGACAGAGTTGGTTAAGAAGGACCTCGACCTCATCCAGGAGAAGGGTATGTTGGAGGCTGTGAAAACTATCCTCTAATCTTCAATTGACTAATATAAGGTAAAAAGATATGTAATAGAGTCCGGTAAGATGAAGTGATGCTTCATTCTTGCCGGACTTATTTTGTTGAAGGTGAAAAAGTCACTCGTCACTCGTCACTTTTATTTTTTTGAGATATTGTCTTATTGTTGAAAAGAAGATATCATATTAATATATAGATTATATTTCTTATATAATAATGTACGCGCGAACATTAATATATATATAATTATTATAATCTTTTATTCTTAAGGCTTATCAACCTACTTTTGGAAAAAGAGGAAAAAACAAAAAGTGACGAGTGACGAGTGACTTTATCACTTTTTGTGGAAGAAGGATACTGCTCATCTGCCAGCTGCCGATGGAGCAGAAAATACGTGGCGACGCAGCCGGAACTACGTCGGGACGTAGAGGTTGCTACGTCGGGACGCAGAGGTTGCTACGTCGGGACGCAGTTGAGACCACGTCGGGACGTATTTTTGTCTATCTCTCCATGCTGTTGGACAAGGCATGAAACACCCGTTGCTTTACGACAGATAAAGCCAGTAAATAGCAAAGAGAACGGCAATCATGATGACGCCTACTGCCATTTTAACCATGCAGGTGGCTACCTTTTTCAGAATAAACAGGCCTACCACCAGGACTACTAGCGCAAAAGCATAATAAAGGAAATTATCCATTGCGTCCCTCCTTTCTGAATGGTTTGTGGTTTGCATGATTTGGCTTATTGCCAGCATCATAAGGCTTATTGTCTTCCTTCATTGCTCTGATGAACTCATTAGGAATTGGAGTTTCAAACTCCATTGGCTGATGAGTCACCGGATGATAGAAGCAGAGCACATAAGCATGCAGGCAAAGACGGCCGCATGGGTCATCACCGTTTCCGTACTTGATGTCGCCACAGATAGGATGGCCCATATCTGCTGTATGTACACGAATCTGGTTCTTTCTACCCGTCTCCAGCTTATATTCTACCAGGGAATGCTCGGTAGTGCGCTGCAATGTATGAAAGTGGGTTACTGCATATTTGCCGCCATTGTCTGTTTCGCTGGCATAAGTAATATATGCCTTGTTGTCCTTCAACCAGTTGGCAACGGTTCCCTCGTCTTCCTCCATCTCTCCGGAAACCAGGGCAACGTATCGGCGGTCGTATACGTTGTGGTGCCAGTCATCCTCCAGCGCAAGCTCGGTCTGCTTGTCCTTGGCGTAAATCATCAATCCCGAAGTGTCACGGTCAAGACGGTGAACTACGTGAGCCTGACAGTTCTGTCGGGTCTTGTGGAAGTAATCATCCAGTACGGTCTTTACGTTGAGCGTAGAATGTCCGGCAGCCATACTGAGGATGCCCACGTTCTTTTCAACCACGATGACGTAGCGGTCTTCATAAACAATCTTGATGTATCTGCTCTTGAAAACCTCCTGGTTCTTCTTGGTCTTGCTTACGCTCACCTTCATGCCAGGTTTCAGAGCATAGTCGAACTGGGTGATGGTCTTGCCATCCACCTTGATTCCTCTACCCTGCAGCGTCTGCTTCACCTTGGTCTTGCTGGGACCCTTTACGTTCTCCATCAGCCATTCCAACAACTGCGCCGGCTTCTCCACCTTGTAGTGGTCATATTCATTCGGATTGCCATAGCCGTAAGCATTGTTGGTATGCTTATTAAAATAGCCTTTATTATTTTGTTGTTTCATTTTCAATTTGCTGTTTCGTGTTATTTATATCTATTTGTTCTTAACACATATTCAACGGTATTGGGATATCGTTGATGCCTTTTAACATGCAAAAGTAAGACTTTTCTGCAAAATGACAAAGAAGAGCTGTATTTTTAACTAAAAAAAAGCAACTTTTACCAATAAATCATTGATATACAAATATTTTTTCGTAACTTTGCACACAAATTAAAGATAAATTCAGAAAAAGATATTTAGTAAACAAGAATGATAACAGTAACAAATCTTGCAATTCAATTCGGTAAGCGAGTGCTTTACAAAGATGTAAACCTCAAGTTCACACATGGTAATATTTATGGTGTAATCGGTGCCAACGGTGCTGGTAAGTCTACCCTCCTCCGTGCCATCAGTGGCGATTTGGAGCCAAACAAGGGTACAGTAGAAATGGGACCAGGCGAGCGTCTTTCCGTTTTGGAGCAGGACCACTTCAAGTATGACGAGTTCCGCGTGATGGACACCGTTCTGATGGGTCATCAGCCATTGTGGGAGAACATGAAGGAGCGCGAGCGCCTCTATGCAAAACCAGAGATGACAGAAGAGGATGGTAACCTCGCTGCTGAGCTGGAACTTAAGTTCGCTGAGATGAACGGTTGGGAAGCTGAGAGTAATGCTGCCCAGTTGCTTCAGAACCTCGGCGTGAAGGAAGATCGTCACGATAAGCTTGTTGGTGAGCTTTCTAATACAGAGAAGGTACGCGTGATGCTGGCGAAGGCTCTCTTCGGTAATCCTGACAACCTCCTCCTCGATGAGCCTACCAACGACCTCGACCTCGACACCGTAGAGTGGTTGGAGGAATATCTCAGCAACATCGAGCAGACTGTTCTCGTGGTTTCTCACGACCGTCACTTCCTCGATGCTGTCAGCACACAGACCGTGGATATCGACTTCGGTAAGGTAACTATGTTTGCCGGCAACTACTCTTTCTGGTACGAGAGTTCTCAGTTGGCTCTCCGTCAGGCTCAGAACCAGAAGATGAAGGCTGAGGAGAAGAAGAAACAGTTGGAGGAGTTCATCCGCCGATTCTCTGCCAATGTAGCTAAGAGTAAGCAGACCACATCCCGCAAGAAGATGCTGGAGAAGCTGAACGTAGAGGAGATTCGTCCTTCTAGCCGTAAGTATCCAGGAATCATCTTCCAGATGGATCGTGAACCAGGTAACCAGATTCTGGAGGTTGAAGGCCTGAAGGCTTGCGATGAGGACGGAACAGTTCTCTTCGACAATGTAAACTTCAACATCGAGAAGGGCGAGAAGGTGGTATTCCTCTCTCACAACCCTAAGGCGATGACCGCTCTCTTCGAGATTATCAACGGCAACCGCAAGGCTGACGCAGGTGATTACAAGTGGGGCATTACCATCACAACAGCTTATCTCCCACTCGACAACACCGAGTTCTTCCAGAGCGACATGAACCTCGTAGACTGGTTGAGCCAGTATGGTCCTGGCAACGAGGTGGCAATGAAGGGTTATTTGGGAAGAATGCTCTTCAGCGGCGAGGAAGTACTGAAGAAGGTAAACGTACTCTCCGGAGGTGAGAAGATGAGATGTATGATTGCCCGCATGCAGTTGCAGAATGCAAACTGTCTGATTCTCGATACTCCAACCAACCACTTGGACTTGGAGAGTATCCAGGCATTCAACAACAACCTGGTAGGTTTCAAGGGCAATATCCTTTTTGCCAGCCACGACCATGAGTTCATCAATACCGTGGCTAACCGTATTATCGAGCTCACCCCATCAGGAACCATCGATAAGCTGATGTCTTACGATGAGTACATCTATGATGAGGCTATCAAGGAGCAGAAAGCTAAGATGTACGGTCTGCAGTAATAGAAAATACACCTAAATGAGATAAGTGCCAATTCGATGAGAGTCGAGTTGGCACGCTTTTTGTCAAAACAACCATAAAAAGGAATAATCATGTTTAAAAAATTTAAGACTATGTCAAAAGAAAAGAAGATTAATATAGAGGACGGTAACGCTAAGGAACAGGTTCTCAACGAGAATGCTGAGCAGAACGATACTCAGAATAATGAAGAGCCTAAGGCTGAAGAGACAAATACAGAGGATGCTGACAATAAGGCGGCAGATGCTGACAGTAAGACTGACAATACTGACAATGCGGCAGAATCTGAAGAAGCAGATCCATTGGCAAAGGCTCAGCAGGAAGTAGAAGAATTGAAAAAGCAACTGCTCTATAAGACTGCAGAATTTGAGAATTACCGCAAGCGCACCCTGAAAGAGAAGGCTGATCTGATTCTCAACGGTGGCGAGAAGACTATTGCTGCCATTCTTCCAATTCTTGATGACTTCGAGCGTGCCATCGCAGACAAGAGCGAGGATCCTAAGGTTATCAAGGAAGGTGTTCAGATGATTTTCAACAAGTTCATCAAGACTCTTGAAGGTCTCGGAGTAAAGAAGATTGAGACTGCTGACAAAGATTTCGACGTTGATTTCCATGAGGCAATCGCTATGGTGCCAGGAATGGGTGACGACAAGAAGGGCAAGGTTATCGACTGCGTGCAGACCGGTTATACCCTCAACGACAAGGTAATCCGTCACGCTAAAGTTGCTGTAGGCCAATAAGTCTAATGAAAAATTACGATCAGGAATAAAGAAATAAAAATCCATATTTAACAAATGGCAAAGAGAGACTATTACGAGGTGCTTGGCGTTGATAAGCAGGCATCTGAAGACGAAATAAAGAAGGCTTACCGCAAGATAGCCATCAAATATCATCCAGACCGCAACCCTGGAAACAAGGAGGCTGAAGAAAAGTTCAAGGAGGCTGCAGAGGCATACGAGGTTCTTCATGATCCTCAGAAGCGTCAGCAGTATGATCAGTTCGGATTCGACGGTCCGCAAGGCGGTTTCGGTGGATTCGGTGGTGGAGCCAGCATGGATATGAATGACATCTTCTCTATGTTCGGCGATATCTTTGGAGGTCACGGGGGATTCGGTGGCGGATTCGGCGGTTTTGGCGGCAGTGCCCAGCCACAGCAGTACCAGGGAAGAGATTTGCGAGTACAGGCAAAGCTTACATTGGAAGAGGCTTTTGCGGGTTGCACCAAGAAGTTCAAGATTCGTAAAGACGTAACATGTTCTGCTTGCCATGGCACAGGATGCGAAGGCGGCTCACTGCCGGAGACTTGTCCTACCTGTCATGGTACGGGTTACACAGTCCGTACCGTGCGTTCTATGTTTGGAACCATGCAGACTCAGGCTGCATGTCCTACATGTGGCGGCGAGGGTCACGTCATCAAGAACAAGTGTAAGGCTTGTGGTGGTGACGGCATTGTTGCTGGCGAAGAAGTTGTAGAAATCAATATTCCTGCAGGTGTGGATGACGGAATGGTCGTTACCGTACCAGGTAAGGGAGGCGCCGGTAAGCACAATGGCGTCAACGGCGACCTTCAGGTTATCGTACGCGTAGAAAAGAGCGATGTCTTCGAACGTAAAGACAAGGATCTCTACTATAATCTCGTACTCGACTTCTCTACAGCTGTTCTTGGCGGTGAAGTGGAAATCCCTACATTGGAGGGAAAGACTACCATCAAGATAGAACCAGGAACCCAGCCAGGTAAGCAGGTTCGTCTGCGTGGTAAAGGTATGCCTGCCATCAAGGGATATGGTTATGGACGAGGTGACATCATTGTGAACATTACCGTCTACATTCCTAAGACCCTCAACAAGGAAGAGAAGGAATTGGTGAAGAAGTTCAAGGAATGCGAGAACTTCCAGGCAGACAATGCCACCAAGAAGTCAATCTTTGACAGCATCAAGAATCTGTTCAATAAATAGATTCCTTGAAATTCCATGGAAGAAATCTCATAAAAGATAAAAGTAACAGGCAATCCTGATTATTGGCTCAATGCCAGTATTGGGATTGCCACTTTTTGTACCTACACATTTATAATATATAAGAAATGAATTATCAAGAAACGACAGAATATCTCTTCAATAGTACTCCGGTGTTTGAAAAAATTGGTGCCAAGGCATATAAGCCTGGTCTGCAGACTACCCATGAGCTGGACGAGCACTTCGGTCATCCTCATCGTCAGTACAAGACCATACATATTGCAGGCACCAACGGCAAGGGTTCCTGCTCTCATACGATAGCAGCCATCCTTCAAAGCCAGGGTTACAAGGTGGGATTATACACATCCCCTCATTTGGTTGATTTCCGCGAGCGCATCCGTGTGAACGGAAAATGCCTGCCGGAACAGTATGTCATCGACTTTGTAGAAGAGAACCGTGCTTTCTTCGAACCTCTTCATCCGTCTTTCTTCGAGCTGACCACGGCCATGGCATTCAAGTACTTTGCCGAGCAGAAAGTAGACTATGCGGTAATCGAAGTAGGACTTGGAGGAAGACTTGACTGTACCAATATCATCACTCCGGTTCTTTCTGTCATTACCAATATCAGTTTTGACCATACCCAGTTTCTGGGCAACACCCTGGCAGAGATAGCTGGCGAGAAGGCAGGAATCATAAAGCCTGACGTGCCTGTAGTTATCGGTGAATACATCGAAGAGACCCGTCCTGTTTTTGAGAAGGTTGCAGAAGAACGCCACTCTCCTATCCTCTTTGCACAGGATGAAGACACGGCTATGGAGGTAGATATGGAACTGAAAGGTTCCTATCAGGAACGTAACAGAAAGACCATTCTTGCAGCACTCAACGTCTTGCGCCAGACGATGACCATCAGCGACGAAGCAATCAGAAACGGTTTCGGACATGTATGTGAGCTGACAGGGTTGCGAGGTAGATGGGAGAAGCTGGGAGAAGCACCGCTTGTCATCTGTGATACGGGTCACAATCTTGCGGGATGGAAGTATCTTGCCACACAGATTAATGATGTTGACGCTCAGGTCAAGCACATCGTTTTTGGAATGGTGGACGACAAAGATGTTGAGCACGTATTACAACTTTTGAGGGATAAGCTCAAAAATGGGGTAAAATTCTATTGGACGCAGCCTTCTACTAAAAGAGCCATTCCTGTGGAGAAATTGCGAGACACTGCATTAAAGTATAACTTGCATGGTAAGATGTATCATTCTGTAAAAGAAGCATATATGACAGCGAAAGCAAATGCAAAAAATGATGATTTTGTCTTCGTTGGAGGTTCAAGTTACGTAGTTGCAGATTTGCTCTCCTAAAAATTTTTAGTTTTTTTAAATCAAATAATTGCTAAATATTTTGTCATATTCATTTTTTTTTAGTTACTTTGCAGTAGATTACTTTAGAACATAAAGTAGAGTAACTAAAAAATGATATATTATGAATACAGAACCAGTTAACAAGTGTGGTTTGAAAAGAGAAGATTTTCAGACCACAGTAAATGGAAAGAAGACTGATCTCTTCGTGTTGAGAAACAATCAGGGCAATGAGATTGCAGTGACCAACTACGGTGGTGCTGTTGTTGCCATCATGATGCCAGATAAGGACGGCAACTATGCTAACCTCATCGAGGGTCACGACAACATACAGGATGTCATCAACTCACCTGAGCCTTTCTTGAGCGTCCTCATCGGTCGTTACGGAAATCGTATCAAGGAGGGTAGATTTACCCTTCATGGCAAGGAGTATCAGTTGGCATGCAACGATGGAAAGAACCATTTGCATGGAGGTCCTACTGGATTCCACGCCCACGTTTGGGATGCAACCCGTATGAGTGACAATGCTGTTGTCTTGAAGTACACCAGCCCATACGGCGAGGAAGGCTTCTCTGGAGAATTGACTGTTTGGGTAGCTTACACCTTGACAGACGACAATGAGTTCGTCATCAAGTATCAGGCTACAACTAACAAGATGACCATCTGCAACTTGACTCATCACGCATTCTTCGCAATCCAGGGTATTGCAAATCCTACCCCAACTATTGACAACATCATCTGTGAGGTGAACGCAGACTACTACCTCCCTATCGATAAGGAGTCTATCCCAACAGGTGAAATCCTGAAGGTAGAGGGTACACCATTCGATTTCCGCACTCCAAAGCCAATCGGCCAGGACATTGATGCCGACAACGAGCAGATCAAGAATGGTCAGGGTTACGATCACAACTATGTATTAAACAAGAAGGAAGAGGGCGAGTTGAGCTTTGCTGCCCGCATCAAGGACCCTGTTAGCTGCCGTACCATGGAGGTTTATACCACAGAACCAGGTTTGCAGATGTATACAGGTAACTTCCTGGCAGGCATCAAGGGTCAGCATGGTGCAACATTCCCACGCCGCAGCGCAGTTTGCTTCGAGGCACAGAAGTTCCCAGACACACCAAATCATCCATACTTCCCAAGTTGCAGATTGAACCCTGGTGAGACATACACACAGAAGACAATCTATAAGTTTGGCGTAGACAAATAAAATCAGATTAAACAATATAGGAGTTGCTGCCTCTAAGTGCACAATGCAGGGGCAGCTGCTCCTTTTTGCGGTTAAACTAGCCAGTGAACAATCATGTGGTAACAACCAGCAATACAAGCAAATAACGAATATAACAATAACAATAACAAATATCAACTATCAAGATTAAACAATGGAACAAAAAAGTGTAAATAACAACGGTCGTGTCATTGCCATCATCACGATGTGTTTTATCTTTGCAATGATCTCGTTTGTAACTAACATGGGAGCGCCTTTTGGCAACATCTGGGGCTTCAAGTACTCTTGGGCAGCCATGATGGGTAACTTCATGAACTTTGCCGCTTACCTCTTCATGGGTATTCCTGCCGGCAAGATGATTGAAAGCAAGGGTTACAAGAAGACAGCATTGATCGCACTCGCTGTCGGTACAATCGGTTTGATGATTCAGTACTTGTCAAGTATCTTCGGTGACGACATTCCAGTATTTAACCTCAGCTCTGGTGCCGTTTGCCTCAACCTTATCATTTATCTGTTGGGTGCTTTCATCTGCGGTTTCTGCGTATGTATGCTTAACACCGTGGTAAACCCAATGTTGAACTTGCTCGGTGGTGGTGGTAACCGCGGTAACCAGCTCATTCAGATTGGTGGTACATTGAACTCTTTGAGTGGTACTCTTACCCCATTGTTGGCAGGTGTACTCGTAGGTACAGTTACAGCTAACACAAGTATGAGCGACGTTGCTCCTCTCCTCTTCATCGGTATGGCGGTGTTCATTGCAGCCTTCTTCATCATCTGGTTTGTTGCTATTCCTGAGCCAAACATCAAGAAGGAGAACGTACAGTACGATCACAGTCCTTGGTCATTCCGTCACTGCGTACTCGGTGTCATCGGTATTTTCTTCTATGTTGGTGTTGAGATTGGTATTCCTGCTCAGCTTATTTTCTACATCAGTAGCATGGACTTCACAGGTGCTGCTTCTGTAGGTGGTGCTTTCGCAGCAGTTTACTGGTTGCTCATGATGTGCGGCCGATTCCTCAGCTCATTTATCAGCGGTGCCGTTTCTACCAAGACACAGATGACAATAGTATCAACAGTAGCTATCCTCCTGTTGCTCACAGCCATCTTCTTGCCAGAAACCAACACATTGAACTTCTCTTTGGCTGGTGATTCTGAGATTGCAAACCTTCTCAAGCTCGACGACCACGGTACTGGTCTTGTAGCATTTACTATCCCTACCAAGTGCGTACTCATCGCTATCTGCGGTTTGTGTACTTCTATCATGTGGGGTGGAATCTTCAACCTTGCTGTTGAGGGTCTCGGCAAATACACAGCTCAGGCATCAGGTATCTTCATGATGATGGTAGTTGGTGGTGGCGTAATGCCTCTCATCCAGGACGCTGTTGCTAAGGCTGCTGGTCCTATCGCATCTTATTGGGTTATCATCGCCATGATTGCATACATTCTCTTCTACGCCCTCGTTGGTTGCAAGAATGTAAACAAGGACATTCCAGTAGAGTAATAATGAAACATCTTATTCCCGGGTGAAGCAAAACTTGATTTATCCGGGAATAACTAGTTTATAATCAAATCTTTAATAATAACTTTTAAACAACAACAATTATGGATATCGAAAAAGTAAGAAGCCGTTTCATCAAGCACTTTGATGGCAAAACAGGTAACATCTATATGTCACCAGGTCGTATTAACCTGATTGGCGAGCACACAGATTATAATGGTGGATTCGTATTCCCTGGTGCAGTAGACAAGGGCATCATGGCAGAGATTCGTCCTAATGGAACAGAAACTGTTATGCTCTATTCTATCGACTTGAAGGACCGTGTAGAGTTCAAGGTAAACGACCCAGAGGGTCCTCGCGCATCTTGGGCACGCTACATCTACGGTATCTGCCAGGAGATGAAGGCGCTGGGTGTTGATGTAAAGGGCTTCAATGCTGCATTCTATGGCGACGTGCCTCTCGGTGCAGGTATGTCTTCTTCAGCTGCTCTTGAGAGCTGCTTCGCTTTCGCTTTGAACGATCTCTTCGGTGACAACAAGGTTTCTAAGTGGGATCTCGTTCTCGCTGGTCAGGCTACTGAGCACAAGTACGTAGGTGTTAACTGCGGTATTATGGACCAGTTTGCTTCTGTATTCGGCAAGGAGGGCAAGTTGATGCGTCTCGACTGCAACAGCCGTGAGTTTGAGTACTTCCCATTCGAGCCTAAGGGCTACAAGCTCTGTCTGGTTAACTCTAAGGTTAAGCACGAGTTGGCTGGTTCTCCATACAACGACCGCCGCAACTCTTGCGAGAACGTGGTTAAGCACATCGCTGCCAAGCACCCAGAGGCAAAGTTCGAGACTCTCCGCGATTGCACATGGGAGCAGTTGGAAGAGGTTCGCGCAGAGGTAGGCGAAGAGGATTACAGCCGCGCTCACTTCGTATTGGGCGAGAAGGACCGCGTATTGGCAGTCTGCGATGCTCTTGAGAAGGGTGACTACGAAACTGTAGGTCAGAAGATGTATGAGACCCACCACGGTTTGAGCAAGGAATACGAGGTAAGCTGCGAGGAGCTCGACTTCTTGAACGATGTTGCCAAAGAGAACGGTGTTACTGGTAGCCGTATCATGGGTGGTGGCTTCGGTGGCTGCACCATCAACTTGGTTAAGGACGACATCTATGACAAGTTCGTAGAGGATGTTACAGCTAAGTTCACAGCTAAGTATGGTCATGCTCCTGAGATTTACCCAGTAGTTATCTCTGAGGGTTCTCACAAGGTTTGCTAATATACATATTATATAATATAAAGGAACTGCAGTTAGTGTTGGCTAGCTGCAGTTTTTTTTGCCCCAATTTAGCCAAAAGCAGGCGTAATCATGCAAATAGTGTTAAAAACACACTTTAGAATGAAAAAAGTTAGGGAAAACTATTGCCGTTTCGAAATAAAATTGTAATTTTACACCCAAAATAAAGTAAACAATTAAAAACAGCCTAAAAATGAGTACATTTAAGACCCTTTTCATGGGAGTAGGTTTTGCGGCAATCGCTACCCTCTCTGCTTGTTCATCAAGCAACAACGCTAGTCTTACACAGTCTGGTTTGAATCCTGCAGATTTCGATTCAACCGTATTGGGAAAGAAGACTGAGTTAGTAACCCTCAAGAATGCCAACGGCATGGAGGTATGTCTCACCAACTATGGTGGACGTGTGGTTTCAATCTCAGTTCCAGACAAGGACGGCAAGCCAACTGATGTAGTTCTTGGTTATGACAATATCCATCAGTATGCAGATACGCTTAACTCTCCTTCTGATTATGGTTCATCAGTAGGTCGTTACGCTAACCGCATCAAAGATGCCAAGCTTTCACTTGCAGGTTCTACCTATCAGTTGAAGGCAAATGACAATGGCAACTGCCTGCACGGTGGTGGTGCTACCGGTTGGTTGAACCAGGTATACGACATTACTGAGAAGAACGATTCTTCTGTAACCTTTACCATCAATGCGAAGGATGGTGAGAATGGTTTCCCAGGCAACGTAACTGCTACTGCTAAATATACAGTAAAGAGCGACAATACGCTTGACATTGAGTTTGGTGCAACTACCGACAAGGAGACTGTGGTCAACATGACAAACCATAGCTACTTCAACCTGAATGGCGACCCATCTAAGGAAGGTTTCGACCAGGTTATGTACATCAATGCTGATAAGTTCACACCTGCAGATTCTCTTTACATTCCAACAGGAGAGATTAAGGACGTAGAAGGAACTCCAATGGATTTCCGTACTCCAACAGAGATTGGCAAGAAGGTAGATTACAGCTTCGACCAGATTAAGAACGCTACAGGTTACGACCATAACTGGTGCTTGAACACCTATAAGGATGGCAAGGGCGATGACAAGACTGTTTGCGCCAGCCTCTACTCTCCTAAGAGCGGAATCCTCCTCGAAGTATTCACCAACGAGCCAGGAATCCAGGTTTACACCGGTAACTTCCAGGGAACAGGTATTGCCTGCAAGCACGGAATCAAATATCCTAAGCACGTGAGCGTCTGCTTCGAGAGTCAGAAGTATCCAGACTCTCCTACCAAGATTGCTCAGGGCGTGAAGGACTGGACTGATGCAACCTTGAAGCCAGGAGAGAAGTATTACTCTCACCTCGTCTACAAGTTCAGCGTAAAGAAGTAAGGAAAGGTCAAACTAATGACAACTTGCTTGCCGGCGGATTGCAAATCCGCCGGAACGCATACGGGATAAAGCATCCGAAAAGGATAAAGTATCCCATAACAAGGATAAAGCATCCAATAAAAGAAAGAATAAACAAATAATAAAAAATAAACAATCTTATAGTAATTATGAATTGGAATTCAACAGAATTCGTATGGCTTGATTGGGCTGTACTCGCCATTGGTGTAATCGGCGTAATTTGGGCTGTCTGGCACGCAATCGTGAAAGACAGAAAGGCTCAGAAAGGTGAAGACTCTTCTGCTTACCTCTTCGGTAAGGGTGAGCCATGGTATGTAATCGGTATGGCTATTTTTGCTGCCAACATTGGTTCTGAGCACCTCGTTGGTTTGGCAGGTACAGGTGCCAAGAGTGGTGTCGGTATGGCACACTGGGAGATGCAGGGTTGGATGATCCTCATCCTCGGTTGGTTGTTCGTACCTTTCTATCAGTTGCTCATCAACAAGATGGGTAAAATCATCACCATGCCAGACTTCCTGAAGTTCCGCTATACCCAGCGCACAGGTTCATGGCTCTCTATCATCACCCTCGTAGCTTATATCCTTACTAAGGTGAGTGTTACAGCCCTTACAGGTGGTATCTTCTTTGAATATCTTTGGGGCTTGAACTTCTGGGTTGGTGCCATCGGCTTGATTATCCTCACTACCATCTTCACCGTATTCGGTGGTATGAAGGGTGTGATGACATTGTCAACCATCCAGACTCCTATCCTCGTCATCGGTTCTTTCCTCGTACTCTTCCTCGGTCTCTCTACCCTCGGCGGTGGCAGCATCTCTGCCGGTTGGGCCGACATGATGGATTACTGCGGCAAGCTGAACAATGGTTATGGTACAACTCACATGTTCCACTGGGAGGCTGGTGACTCTATGTATCAGGAGTATCCTGGTTTCGTAGTATTCATCGGTGCAACCATCATCGGTTTCTGGTACTGGTGTACAGACCAGCACATCGTTCAGCGTGTACTCGGTCAGGTTCCTGGCGAGAGCAACGTAGAGGTTATGAAGCGTGCCCGCCGCGGTACTATCGCAGCCGGTTTCTTCAAGGTACTCCCTTGCTTCATGTTCCTGATTCCAGGTATGATTGCAGCCGCCTTGGCTCAGAAGGGAGCTATCCAGATGAACGAGACTGATGCAGCCTTCGCCATCATGGTAAAAACCGTACTTCCTGCAGGTATCAAGGGAATCGTAACCATCGGTTTCATCTGTGCATTGGTTGCTTCATTGGCAGCATTCTTCAATAGTTGTGCTACCCTCTTCACCGAGGACTTCTACAAACCATTGAAGAAGGGCATGTCTGAGGCTCACTACGTACTCGTTGGCCGTATCGCTACCGTTGTAGTTGTTGCTCTCGGTTTCGCATGGTTGCCAATCATGATGAAGATGGATACATTGTACAATTATCTCCAGGGTATCCAGTCACTCCTGGCTCCAGCCATGGTAGCCGTATTTGCAATGGGTATCTTCTTCAAGAAGATTACTCCAAAGGCAGGTGAATACACCATGATTACCGGTTTCCTCATCGGTATGCTCCGCCTCGTTACCAACGTCATCACTGACACAGGTAAGGCAACAATGGATGGTGCATTCTGGGATTACACCGCATGGTTCTGGCAGACCAACTGGCTCGTATTCGAGTGCTGGTTGCTCGTATTCCTCATCATCTTCATGGTAGTAGTAAGCTGCTTCACTCCAGCTCCAAGCAAGGAGCAGGTAGAGGCAATCACCTTCACATCCGACTTCAAGAAGTCAATTCGTGAAAGCTGGAGTGCCTTCGACATCATTGGTACACTCGTAGTAATCGGTCTCTGCGCTGCATTCTACGCATACTTCTGGTAATATTCAGTTACCGGTAAATATATAATAGTCAGGAGTTGGAAGTTAGGAACAGGAAGTTTTCCTTTGGACTGGATCTTTTAGAGAAATCTCCTATGGATGACATTCTTCCTTTCTTCTCCTTCCGACTCCCAACTTTTCTCAATATTCAAACGCTCCAAGGAGCGGACCTGATGAAATAATAATAACGAAATAAACATTCTTTGAATCTTAACATAAACTCAACAAAAGACCATGACGCAGTTTTATAACGAATACTCCAAGGTTTTAGTATCCGTGGATTGTATTATCTTCGGATTCGACGGTAGCAACTTGCAAGTTTTGATTGGTAAACGCCAAATGGACCCAGGACGTGGCGAATGGTCACTCTATGGAGGTTTCGTTGGCGCAACAGAAAATCTGGAAGATGCAGCCAATCGAGTCATCCTGGAACTTACTGGAATGAAGAACCTCTATATAAGACAAGTGGGTGCATTCGGCCGCATCGACCGTGACCCAGGTGAGCGAGTTATTTCCATCGCCTACTGCGCCCTCATCAATGTGGTAGACTACGACGACAGTCTCCGTATTGAGCATGGTTTGGAATGGGTCAGCCTGAATGAACTTCCAGCTCTCTATTCAGACCACAGAATCATGATTCACGACGCCATCTGTCAGATTCGCCGTCGCATCAATCATGAACCACTGAGCTTCAAGCTCCTCCCTGATCTCTTTACGCTGACACAGCTTCAGCATGTGTTCGAGGCGGTAATGGGAGAAGAAATTGACAAGCGCAACTTCCGCAAGCGCGTGAAGGATATTGACTTCATCGAAAAGACAGAACTCATCGATAAGGTCACATCGAAACGAGGTGCAGCCCTCTATCGCTTCAACAAGAAAGCATACGAGGAAGACCCATCGTTCAACTTGAAATAGAAAAAAGCAGGCTCTTCATGGGAGAGCCAATAGATAATAAAGAGAATAACTTAAAACTCAAGATATTATGTTAGAAGAATTAAAAGAAAAAGTGTTCAAGGCAAACCTTGACCTGGTGAAGCACAACCTCGTGCTCTTCACATGGGGAAATGTAAGCGGAATCGACCGCGAGAAGGGTCTGGTTGTCATCAAGCCATCTGGCGTAGATTACGACACCATGAAGGCTAGCGACATGGTAGTAGTTGACTTGGAAACCGGTAAGGTAGTTGAGGGTGACTTGAATCCATCTTCAGACACTCCTACCCACCTGGTGCTCTACCGTGCATTCCCAGAGTTGGGTGGCGTAGTTCATACTCACTCTACTTATGCTACAGCCTGGGCTCAGGCAGGTTTGGACATCCCTAACATCGGTACAACCCACGCAGACTATTTCCACGACTGCATTCCTTGCACTGATGCAATGACAGAGGATATGATGGCTGAGTATGAGTACAACACAGGTGTGGTTATCGTTGACCGCTTCAAGAAGGACAACATCAACCCGGTTCACACTCCAGGCGTATTGGTCAAGAATCACGGTCCTTTCACATGGGGTAAGGATGCTGACCAGGCAGTTTATCACGCAGTGGTAGCCGAGCAGGTGGCAAAGATGGCGTTCATTTCATTCAGCGTGAATCCAAACACCACCATGAACCCATTGCTCGTAGAGAAGCACTTCAACCGCAAGCACGGTCCTAACGCTTACTACGGACAGAAGAAGCACTAATTGAAGATGCAATCAAGCTTAATGATTCATTGGTGCAAGAAATAAGATTTTCAAAATTCAAACAACAATAACAATTTAACAAAAAAACAATCATGATTAAGGCATTTGAGAATTTAGAGGTATGGTTTGTAACTGGTGCACAGCTTCTTTACGGAGGCGAGACAGTTAAGATAGTTGATGGTCACTCAAAGGACATGGTAGATGGTCTGAACAACAGTGGCATCATCCCAATCAAGGTAGTTTACAAGGGCACAGCTAACTCTTCTGCAGAGGTAGAGGCTGTGATGAAGGCTGCCAACAACGATGAGAAGTGCGTAGGTATCATCACATGGATGCACACCTTCTCTCCAGCTAAGATGTGGATCAAGGGCTTGCAGGCTCTCGAGAAGCCTCTCCTCCATTTCCATACTCAGTACAACGCAGAACTCCCTTGGGATTCTATCGATATGGACTTCATGAACCTCAACCAGTCAGCTCACGGCGACATCGAGTTCGGTCACATCTGCACCCGTATGCGCATCCCTAGAAAGGTAGTTGTAGGTTACTGGAAGAGCGAAGAGGCTCAGAAGCAGATTGCTACATGGGCTCGCGTAGCTGCAGGTGTTGCTGATGCTCACAACGTACGCTGCTTGATGTTCGGTATGAACATGAACAACGTTGCCGTAACAGATGGCGACCGCGTAGAGTTCGAGCAGCGCTTGGGTTACCACGTAGATTACTACCCAGTATCTTCACTCATGGAGTACTACAAGAAGGTAACTGATGCAGAGGCTGATGCCCTCGTTGAGGAGTACAAGAAAGAGTACACCATTAAGATCGATGAGTCTGGCGAGGAAGTTTATTGGGAGAAGGTGAAGAACGCAGCTAAGGCTGAGATCGCTCTCCGTCGCGTATTGAAGGATGAGAACGCAGTAGCATTCACAACCAACTTCGATGACCTCGGCGATGCTGACATCGACGATCCTAACTTCTGCGGTTTCGACCAGATTCCTGGTTTGGCTTCACAGCGCCTGATGGCAGAAGGTTATGGTTTCGGTGCTGAGGGTGACTGGAAGACAGCTTGCCTCTACCGCACACTCTGGGTAATGAACCAGGGCTTGGAGAAGGGTTGCTCATTCCTCGAGGACTACACACTCAACTTCGCTGCCGACCGCACATCTAGCCTCCAGAGCCACATGCTCGAGGTTTGCCCATTGATCGCAACAGACAAGCCAAAGCTCGAGGTTCACTTCCTCGGCATCGGTATCCGCAAGCAGCAGACTGCTCGCCTCGTCTTCACATCTAAGACAGGTAAGGGTGTAAAGGCAACTGTAGTTGACCTCGGCAACCGTTTCCGTCTCATCGCAAGTGAGGTAGAGTGCATCGAGCCAAAGGCAATGCCTAAGCTCCCTGTAGCTTCAGCTCTCTGGGTTCCACAGCCAACCTTCGAGATTGGTGCAGGTGCTTGGATCCTCGCTGGTGGTACTCACCACAGTGCATTCTCTTACGATATCACTGCTGAGTACTGGGAGGACTTCTGCGAGATTCTGGGTATTGAGTTCGTCAACATCGACAAGAACACAACTATCAGCAGCTTCAAGCAGCAGCTCCGCAACAACGAGATTTACTACATGCTCAACAAGGCATTGAGATAATTTAAGTGAAGAGTGAAGAACGAAGAGGGAAGAATTCCATTGCTTTTCTCTTTGTTCCTTACATTAAAGAAAGAATCAATAATGAGCGCAAAAACTATTATAGAATCAGGTAAGGCCATTCTCGGTATTGAGTTTGGCTCTACCCGAATCAAGGCTGTCTTGATTGACACCGACAACAACCCTATCGCACAGGGTAGCTTTGAGTGGGAAAACCAGTTGGTTGATGGTCTTTGGACTTACAGCATCGACACAATCTGGAAAGGTTTGCAGGATTGCTATGCCGACCTCCGCAAGAACGTGAAGGCTGAGTACGACTGCGAAATCAAGCAGTTGGCTGCCATCGGTATTTCTGCGATGATGCACGGCTACATGGCTTTCGGTAAGGATGAGAACATTCTCGTTCCTTTCCGCACATGGCGTAACACCAATACAGCCAAGGCTGCAGCTGAACTTTCAGAGCTCTTCCACTTCAACATCCCATTGCGTTGGAGTATCTCTCACGTATATCAGGCTATCCTGAATGGTGAGGACCACATCAACAAGATTGACTTCCTTACCACTCTTGCCGGTTATATCCACTGGCAGCTCACAGGCAAGAAGGTTTTGGGCGTAGGCGATGCATCAGGTATGCTCCCTATCGACTCTAACACCAACAACTACGATGCAGAGATGGTAGCTAAGTTCGATAAACTCATCGAGCCTAAGAACCTGGGCTGGAAGATTCTCGACATTCTCCCTGAGGTACTGAACGCAGGCGAAGACGCTGGTGTATTGACCGAGGAAGGTGCAAAGAAGCTCGACCCATCAGGCACACTTCAGGCAGGCACCCCACTCTGTCCTCCAGAGGGTGATGCAGGTACTGGTATGGTAGCAACCAACGCTGTCCGTCAGCGCACAGGTAACGTCAGTGCAGGTACTTCTTCTTTCTCTATGATCGTATTGGAGAAAGCCTTGAGCCAACCTTACGAAGTCATTGATATGGTGACTACTCCAGACGGTAGCCCTGTAGCAATGGTTCACTGCAACAACTGTACTTCCGACCTCAATGCATGGGTAGGTTTGTTCAAGCAGTATCAGGAGTTGCTCGGTGTTCCTGTAGATATGAACGAGGTATTCGGCAAGCTCTACAACCACGCTCTTGAAGGCGATGCTGATTGCGGTGGCTTGATTGCTTACAACTATATCTCTGGTGAGCCTGTAACAGGTCTTGCAGAAGGTCGCCCAATGTTCGTACGTTCTGCCAACGACCACTTCAATCTTGCCAATTTCATGCGTGCCAACCTCTACGCTTCAGTAGCTGTACTGAAGATTGGTAACGATGTATTGTTCAAGGACGAGAAGGTACAGGTAGACCGCATCACCGGTCATGGCGGTTTGTTCAAGACCAAGGGTGTAGGTCAGCGCATCCTCGCTGCAGCCATCAACTCCCCTATCTCTGTGATGGAGACAGCAGGCGAAGGTGGAGCATGGGGTATTGCCCTGCTCGCAGGCTACCTCGTAAACAATGCCGAGAAGCTGAGCCTGGCTGATTACCTTGACAAGAAGGTATTTGCCGGCAATACTGGTGTTGAAATCGCGCCTACTGCAGAAGACGTAGCTGGTTTCGACAAGTATATTGAGACATACAAGGCAGGTCTTGCCATTGAAAAGGCAGCTGTTGAGAACAAAAACTAACAAAATATCAATACGTTTGTGGGGAATCAGTCTCCACAAACGTATTCTTATAAAAGAACAACAAAAATAAAACTTATAAGATAATGAAGAAACTTTTCGCAACCACATTGCTTTCTGCAGCAGTTGCATTCACCGCACAGGCTCAGAATGTAACCGGAACAATTCATGCCAACCAAGGCAAGCAGAAAATTAATAAAGAGATTTACGGACAGTTTGCCGAGCATCTCGGTAGCTGCATCTATGGTGGACTCTGGGTAGGTCCTGATTCCAAGATTCCTAACACACAAGGTTACCGTAACGACGTGCTCCAAGCTCTCAAGGACTTGAAAGTGCCTGTATTAAGATGGCCTGGAGGATGTTTCGCAGACGAGTATCACTGGATGGACGGAATCGGCCCACGTGAAAATCGTCCTAAGATGCAGAACAACAACTGGGGTGGAACCATCGAAGACAATTCCTTCGGTACTCACGAGTTCCTGAATCTCTGCGAAATGTTGGGTTGCGAGCCTTACATCAGCGGAAACGTGGGTTCGGGAACCGTAGAGGAACTTGCCAAGTGGGTAGAATACATGACCAGTGACGGTGATACTCCTATGGCTAAGCTCCGCCGACAGAACGGTCGAGACAAGGCTTGGAAGGTAAAGTACCTCGGTGTGGGTAATGAGAGCTGGGGCTGCGGTGGCAACATGCGCCCAGAATACTACTCTGACCTCTTCCGCCGTTACTCTGTTTATTGCCGCAACTATGATGGCAACAAACTCTACAAGATTGCTTCCGGAGCCAGCGACTATGATTACAACTGGACCAAGGTGCTGATGGACCGTGTTGGTCATCGTGCAAACGGAATCTCCTTACATTATTATACAGTAACCGGCTGGGAAGGCAGCAAGGGTTCGGCAACCAAGTTCGACAACGACGATTACTACTGGACCATGGGCAAGTGCCTCGGCATTGAGGATGTCATCAAGAAGCACGAAGCCATCATGGACAAGGCTGACCCAAAGAAGCAGATTGGTCTGCTCGTTGATGAATGGGGAACCTGGTGGGATGAAGAACCAGGAACCATCAAGGGCCACCTCTATCAGCAGAACTCCATGCGCGATGCTTTCGTGGCAGCCCTCTCGCTCAATGTCTTCCATCGCCATGCTGACCGCATCAAGATGGCAAACATCGCTCAGGTGGTCAACGTGCTCCAGTCTATGATTCTCACCGACACCAAGGGAACCGGTCACATGGTTCTGACTCCTACCTATCATGTTTTCAACATGTACAAGGACTTCCAGGAGGCTACCTATCTCCCAATGGACGTGAAGTGCGACTCTATGGACGTTCGTGGCGACAGCCATGCGAAGGACGGCAGAAAGATTCCTCTGGTTTCTACATCTGCTGCCAAGAAGGCAGACGGAACCATCGTGGTTTCTCTTGCAAATGTAAGTCTTGACAAGGCTCAGGAAGTTGAGTTCAAACTGGATGGCGCAGCTGCTCCAAAGGCTGTAAACGGACAGATTCTTTCTTGCAAGAAGGTGACCGACTATAATGATTTTGAGCACCCTGAGGTAGTGAAGCCTGCCGTGTTCAAGGATGCAAAAGTCAAGAAAAATACCCTCAAGGTTAAAATTCCTGCAAAATCTATCGTAGTTTTGAAAATAAAGTAGTATATTTGTAGGGTAAAATCTAAATTTCATCAGCTCTTTTCATATAAGGAGCTGATGAACAAACAGTTCGACATTCTGAAACAGAATTGTCAAAGGAATATTTCAGCAGAAAACAATCAATAATAACAAAATAAAGTAATTTGTGTTATGAACGACATTAAAGTAATGAATCATGCAGCAGATAATATCCGTATCTTGGCTGCTTCAATGGTAGAAAAGGCAAACTCTGGTCACCCAGGTGGTGCTATGGGTGGTTCTGACTTCATCAACGTGCTCTTCTCTGAGTACCTGGTTTATGATCCAGCTGATCCAACATGGACTGGCCGCGACCGCTTCTTCCTCGACCCAGGTCACATGAGCCCAATGCTCTATGCTGGTTTGGCTTTGCGTGGTTTCTTCTCAATGGAAGACCTCAAGCAGTTCCGCCAGTGGGGTTCTGTAACTCCAGGTCACCCAGAGCTCGACCTTCAGCGTGGTATCGAGAACTCATCTGGTCCTCTCGGTCAGGGTCACGCACTCGCAGCTGGTGCAGCTGTTGCTGAGAAGTTCCTTGAGGCTCGTCTGGGTTCAACCATGATGCAGCACAAGATCTACGCATACATTTCTGATGGTGCTGTAGAGGAGGAAATCTCTCAGGGTGTAGGTCGTATCGCCGGCAACCTCGGTTTGAACAACCTCATCATGTTCTACGATTCTAACGACATCCAGCTCTCTACAGAGTGTGGCGTTGTAATGAACGAGGATACTGAGATGAAGTACAAGGCTTGGGGCTGGAATGTCATCAAGATCAACGGTAACGACGTGGCTCAGATCCGTGAGGCGCTCGATGCTGCCCAGAAGGAGCAGGATCGCCCTACCCTCATCATCGGTAAGACTGTAATGGGTAAGGGTGCCCTCCGCGCAGACGGCACAAGCTACGAGGCTTGCATCAACACTCACGGTGCTCCTCTCGGAGGCGACGCATACGTAAATACAATCAAGAACCTCGGTGGTGATCCTGAGAATGCATTCGTTATCTTCGACGATGTGAAGGAGATCTACGCTAAGCGTGCTGAGGAGTTGAAGAAGATCGTTGCTGAGCGCAAGGCTGCAGAGGCTGAGTGGCGCAAGGCTAACCCAGAGAAGGCTGCTCAGATGGATGAGTGGTTCAGCGGCAAGGCTCCTAAGGTAGACTGGAGCAAGGTTGAGCAGAAGGCTGGTTCAGCTACACGTGCAGCATCTGCTGCTTGTCTTGGCGTTTTGGCAGAGCAGGTTCCTAACATGATCTGTGCTTCAGCTGACCTTTCTAACTCAGATAAGACAGATGGTTTCTTGAAGAAGACCAAGAGCATCGTTCGTGGTGATTTCTCAGGTGCTTTCTTCCAGGCAGGTGTTGCTGAGTTGACAATGGCTGATATGTGTATCGGTATGATGCTCCACGGTGGTGTGGTTGCAGCAATGGGTACATTCTTCGTATTCTCTGATTATATGAAGCCAGCTGTACGTCTCGCAGCCCTGATGCAGGTTCCAGTGAAGTTCATCTGGACTCACGATGCATTCCGCGTAGGTGAGGACGGACCTACTCACGAGCCAGTTGAGCAGGAGGCACAGATCCGCTTGATGGAGAAGTTGAAGAACCACGCTGGCAAGGACAGCGTTCGCGTATTCCGTCCTGCTGATGCTGACGAGACTACCGTTTGCTGGAAGCTCGCTATGGAGAATGTTGAGACTCCAACAGCTTTGATCTTCTCTCGCCAGGGCATCGCTAAGTTGCCAGAGGGAACAGATTACGAGCAGGCAGCTAAGGGTGCTTACATCGTAGCAGGCAGCGACGAGAATCCAGACGTAATCTTGGTAGCAAGCGGTTCTGAGGTTTCTACATTGGAGGCTGGTTGCGAGGCTTTGCGTGCCGACGGCATCAAGGTTCGCGTGGTAAGTGCTCCATCAGAGGGCTTGTTCCGTGGTCAGAGCAAGGAATATCAGGAGAGCGTATTGCCAAAGAACGCTAAGATCTTCGGTATGACTGCCGGTCTTCCTGTAACACTCCAGGGTCTCGTAGGCGCTAATGGTAAGGTTTGGGGTATGGAGAGCTTCGGTTTCTCAGCTCCTTACAAGGTACTTGATGAGAAGCTCGGTTACACAGGCGAGAACGTTTACAAGCAGGTAAAGGCTTTCTTGGCTGAAGCATAAAGTTAAGTGAAGAGTGAAGAACGAAGAGTGAAGAATTCAATAGTTTTTATTTTCGGATAATCCTTTGAATCATCTTCTGCTTTTCGCACTTCACTCTCCTTTTCATATTTATCAGGAGGGTCATGTTTCGTATTTCATGTAAGATGATTTTCGAATGTTATCCCTCTATATATTTTATTAACCTTGTGAAGCGATGAAGCAGGCATACGAGAGAAAAAGGATTTGAATTTTTCACTCTTCACTCTTCGTTCTTCACTTAAAAAACTTAAGTATTATGGAAGTAAAGACAGTTGGTATTGCATGCGACCATGCAGGTTTTCCATTGAAGCAGTTCGTTTTGGAATATTTGGAAAAGAAGGGTTATCCTGTAAAGGATTACGGTACTTATAGCGATGCTAGTGTAGACTATCCAGACTTTGGTCACGCTCTTGCTGAAGGCATTGAGAGCGGTGAGGTTTATCCTGGTATTGGTATTTGTGGCAGTGGTGAAGGTATTGCCATGACATTGAACAAGCATCAAGGTGTGCGTGCCGGTTTGGCATGGTGCAAGGAGATTGCTCATCTTGTTCGTCAGCATAATGATGCCAATGTTTTGGTTCTTCCTGGCCGTTTCGTTGACAACAAGACCGCTGAGACTATTCTCGACGAGTTCTTCAGCACCACATTCGAAGGTGGTCGTCATGAGCGCCGCGTTAAGAAAATCCCTGTTCAGCACTAATCCCAGTCTGAACTGAAAGGATTTTTAAAAAAGGTTTTCAAAAAAATATCGCCCTGAAATGAAACTCAACTCATTTCAGGGCGATTTGTATATATGGGGTAATTTAAAGCTTCTGCCCTTTCCCTTCGGCCGGTGACCGTTGGTTCTGGGCGTGTGGGCTTTTTATTTTATTCCGTTACAAGAGTGAACTCAGCTCCGGAAGCATAGTCCTGACCGCTCTGTTCATTCAATGCACGCAAACGTACGTAGCGTGCCTTGACTGGCTTTCCGAACATTACCTTCTGCAGCTTGGCTGTCTTCTCGAAACTGCCCTTTGCAACAGGCTCTCCCCAAGTCTTGTTATCGTTGCTTACATAGATTTCGTAATCCTTGATGCAACCATTCAGCGAACCGTCCTGACGTGCCAGGTAAGTGAAGCCCTTGATTACCTTCTGCTTACCAGCATCGAAGTCAACCCAGTGAGGATACTTCGCCAAGGTGATGGAATACATCGTGTGCCAGATAGTTGAAGGGTCACCGTCTACCAGATAAGAAGCGTCGCCCTCATCAGGCTCCTGGCTGGAAGCAAAGGCAATCTGCAAACCGGTGTTCTGCTGGTTCTGCTTCATCTGCTGCATGATGTCCTTCACCATCTTTCTGCCCGTAGCTGAAACCTTCACGAGATTTGGAAGCTCTGACTTCACGGCTGGACGGATGATGAATCCGAAGGTGGTTGGAGTGCTGCGAACCTGGTCAGGAGTCAAAGGACCGCCCTGTCCGCAACTTGCGCCACCCAGACCGGTAACCTTTGCATCCAGGTGCAGATGGGTTCCGCTGCTCTTTGGCAACTGATAAGGATGAGCAGCCAAGGTCAATTCCTGCTGACTCCAAGGGAGAGCCGAAGCCGACATGGTGCTGTCGGAGATGAACACCACGCCCTGCTGCTGGCTGTTGGTAACGGCGCACCAGCGAACCTCCTCGCGGTTGCCCTGTGCCTGAGGCTTAGGAAGCATAATGCCCTGCTCAGCCACCGGACTGTGGTACCAACCGATAAACTGGCTGGTCTTGCGGTCGTTATAGTTGTTCACCGGTCCACGGCCGTAGTAATCATACTGGTTCAGCTCGCTTGGCAATACCATCGAGTAACCGATGCGAGGCAGGATTACCTTAGAGCGGTTGGCTCCGATGGCGCTCTGCATTTCGATGGAACCGTCCTTGTAGATGGTGTAGATCTGACGGGAAGTGAACTTCAGATCAGCATCTGTCAGGGCGCGCTTGTTCTTCTCGAAATTGTAGCAAGACTCTGGGTCGCGGTCACGGTTGCCATAGTTCACGTCGCAGCCTTCCTTGCCCTGGCTCTCCACAGTGAAGTCGAGCTTGTAGGTTCCATCCTTCTTGTTAGGAGTGCAGGTCCAGCTCTTCACCACGTGCTGCAGGTCATAGAGTCCGTTCTTGAACCATGCGTTGTGGTAACCGATTCCGGCATCATTATCCGTAGGCGCACGGTAAGCATCCAGCTTAGGACCATTGCCATCCTTGATGATTATCTGGTTGCCGTACTTCAGGCTGTAGATGGCTCCGGTGTTCAGGTCGAAAGCCACCTGGAAGTTCTCTCCCGTGATGCTGGCACGTTTAGCAGCCTTGTCCAGCTGATATTTCATCGCCTTTCCGGTCTTGGCAACTGCAGCGATAGAAGGTGCGGCAACATCAGCTCCCTTCACTCTCAGCTGCTCTTCCATCTGCACATAACCCTTCTTGGCCCAAGGCATGTCCTTGCCCAGGAGGAACTGAACAGTCACGAAGTACTCGCTGTTAGCATCCAGACTTGCATAATCGTAAGGCAAGGTGTAGATTCCCTTCTCGCGAGGACCCACGATGTTCTTGGCTCCCTGCAATGGCTGGTTCTTCTTCACGCAGACTCCGTCCTTATAGAGCGACCATACTATCTGATAGTTCTTCAAAGGCTCGAAGTAGTTCTTGTTGAAAATTTCAATCTGTCCCTGCTTCATGTCGATTGCCTTGACGCCCACATTCTGGTAGACCTTCTTCACCTCGAAATACTGAGCCTTTGGAGTGAGGTCAGGACGCATGATTCCGTTCATGCAGAACATTCCGTCGTTAGGCTTGTTGTCCTTTCCGAAGTCACCGCCGTAAGCCCAGTAGGTCTTGCCGGTAGCAGGGTCCTGCTTGTCCAGTGCCTGGTCCACCCAGTCCCAGATGGCGCCACCCATGAAGAAGTTGGTGCTCTCGATAGCGTCCCAGTAGTCGATGAGGTTTCCGCAGGCATTTCCCATGGAATGCGCATATTCTGAGATGTGGAACGGATACTTCAGCTTGTACTTGCCCTGAACGGCTCCCTGCACCCATGCGATGGATGGATACTGGTTGGAACCCATGTCCACGATGTCGTTGTTGCGCTCATACTGAACCGGGCGACTGGTGTCGTAAGCCTTGATGGCATTGTAGCAGTCCACGAAGGTCTTGCCCGGACCAGCCTCGTTACCCAGACTCCAGATCACCACGGAAGGATGATTGACTGTAGCGTGAACCATCTCCATGTTTCTTGCGATGTGGGCGTTACGGAATTCCGGCACATGAGAAAGACTCTGTTTGCCATAGTAATACTCATGGCTCTCCACGTTAGCCTCGTCTTCCAGGTAGATTCCGTACTTGTCGCAGAGATAATACCAGTAAGGAGCATCTGGATAGTGGCAGTTGCGCACGTGGTTGATGTTGCCACGCTTCATCAGGAATACCTCGTGCTCCATCTGTTCGCGGCTCACGGTGTGGCCTGCCTTGACATTGTTCTCATGACGGTTCACACCCTTCAGCTTTATAGGCTGACCGTTCAGATAATAGTATCTTCCCGCCAGTCCGAACTCGTCCTTTTCTGCCGGAGTTTCCTTGATTTCCACCTTTCTGAAACCAACGAAGGTAGAGAAAGTCTGCACGGTTCTGCCCTTTCCGTCCTTCAGTTCGCCCACCAGCGTGTAGCGATGAGGCGCTTCTGCACTCCAGAGGTTCACCTTGTTGGCAGCATCCAGCGTAGCTTCAAGACTGATTTCTCCCTTTGCGTTAAGCTTGCCTGCGAGCTTAGCCGATGCGGTTACACCGCTGAGCAGGGTGTTCTCGTCAGAATAAAGACGGTTGGCATAGAGCGAATACTGGATAGTGTAGCCCTTGATAGCCTTCTTCGATAGGTTCTGAAGCTGAGCTGTGATGTGGAGCTTGGCGTTGCTGTAGGTTTCGTCCAGGTCAGGAATCGCCTTGAAATCTCTCACCTGCACCTGAGGCTTTGCCGTCAGCGCCACGGTACGGAAAATACCTGGCAGTCGGAACATGTCCTGGCTTTCGAGGAACGAACCGTCAGAATGGCGGTAAACCTCTACTGCCACCGTATTCTCCTCACCCTCCTTATTTAAATAAGGTGTAATATTGAATTCAGCCAGATTTCGGGAGTTCTTCGAGAATCCTACGTATTTGCCGTTGATGTAGAGATAGAAGAAGGAATCCACTCCGTCGAAGTTGAGATAGATTTCCTGTCCCTTCCAGTCGGCTGGCACAGAGAAGGTTCTGCGATAGGAACCCACCTCGTTGCGGTTACGGTAGGTCATCCAGTCTTTTGGCGGCGTACGCATCACTCCACCCTTCCAGTCGTTCATCGGTTGCCAGGAGTGCTGGAAGATGACGCGCTGGTTGGAGTAAAGCGGATCTCCATACTTGTTCTTTCCGTCTCTCTGCAGTCCAGCCATGTTCCAGTTCATCGGCACCTTGATGTCGTCCCATTTCGAAACGTCATAGTCTGTACGGAAAAAGTCCTTTGGCCGTTCATCAGGATTCGGCGCCCACTGGAATTTCCACATTCCGTCGAGTGATTTCCAATAGGAACTGTTTTCCGGCAATACCTTTCTCGCCTCGTCAATATTTCTGAACGAGAAGAACCAGGCATGTGGCTGTAGCTTGTTAACTGCCACGGAATCAGGACTTTGCCATTCCCATCCCGTTGGTGCTTCCTGCTGCTGGTAGAAATATCCACCCAGCGTGCCATCTGCCCAGGCAGCTGGAGCACAGAGCATTCCAGCCAATAGTAATAAATAAGATCTATTCATTTAGTTATGTTGTTATTATAAAATTTGCTTCTTGGAAGCCAAATACTTCCAAGAAGCAAACTTTTCTTGATGATGCTTATTTTCTAATGATTTTTATTTTCTGATGATTATCTTTATTTCTTGATCATCCTTATTTCTTGGCAACCATTGCCTTCTTGGCTGCAACTACCGCTTTCTTGTACTTGGCTGTTGCACTCTTCACTGCCTTCGCATTGTTTGCCTTCTTGGCAGCAGCTACGGCGTCGTAGAGCTTCCAAAGATTATACTTGGCTGTTGCTGCCTTCTGAGCCTTGGTGTAAGCTGCGGCAGCAGCCTCGGTAGCAGCCTCGTCCTCTGGAGAAGCATACTGGTGCTTGTAACCCTGCACCTTGTTCCAGAAACCACGGGTGAAGTCTGGGAAGGTAACGGGTGCACAGTTGTTGTCCATTGAGATGGCTCCCAACTCTGCCAGTGAGCACCACTCAGCCAGGTCGTAAACGTCCATATCCAATGGCAAACCGTTCTGCAGACAGTAAACCAATCGAGAATCCATGATGAAGTCCATACCGCCGTGGCCCATCTGACGGCCCAGCTCACCATACTTCTTCAGGATAGGATGGTAATACTTCTTCACCAACGCTTCCTTCTGCTCCTTGTTCAGGAATCCGTGAGCACTGAGGTTGTCCATCTGAGGAGCACCTGTACCCTTCAAAGCTTCACCAGAAAGAGCAAACTCCTCGGTAGGATACTTGGTAGCATAACCCTTGGTTCCGGTCAACTTGAACAATCGGTTGTATGGCTGAGGAGTCATCACGTTGTGCTGAATCTCTACTACCTTACCCTTGGCTGTACGCATCAAGGTAGTAGTGTGGTCGCCATTGCGGAACTCCTTGCATTCCTTGCCGCTCTTCTTTGAAACCCAGTCCTTGCCTACGAAAGATTCCGTATCCATTGCAACCAATGTTGTGAAGCGGTCGCCACGGTGAATGTTCAGACACTGAGCCACAGGACCCAAGCCGTGAGTAGGATAAACGTCACCACGGTTCTCCATGTTGTACTTCATGCGCCAGTGCAGATTGTCCTTGTCATTGTCATTAGGATCCTGCCAGTAAGCATTCCAGAAGTCCTCCAGGCAGTGGATGTAAGCACCCTCAGCACGGATGATGTTTCCGAAAACACCGTCCTGCGCCATAGCCAGGGCATTCATCTCATAATAGTCATAGCAGCAGTTCTCCAGAATGAAGCAATGCTGACGTGTCTTCTCGCTGAGGTCAATCAGGCTCCAGCACTGTTCCAGGTTCATTGCACTAGGCACCTCGATGGCAGTATGCTTGCCGTTCTCCATCGCCATCTTAGCCACTGGGAAATGGTGATTCCAGTCGGCAGCGATGTAAACCAGGTCGATGTCCTTGCGCTTGCACAACTCCTCGTAGCCCTTGGCTCCGCTGTAGATGTCGGCAGGCTTCAATCCCTCCTTGCGGAGATACTCCTGAGATTTCTCAGCTCTAGCCTCCTCATAATCACAAAGGGCAACGATTTCTACACCAGGAATGTGGCAGAAACGCATCACCGCCCATGGACCACGCATTCCCAGACCCACAAAGCCCACACGTACCGTCTGCAACTTTGGAGCCTTCAAGCCCAATACGTTCTTCTGTCCGGCAGGACGCTCAGGTGTGTCAACTACGATTGTACCCTTGTCCCAATGCCATTTAGTACTTGGTGACAAAGACTGTGCGCCAGCTGTCAGAGAGAATGCAGCCAAAGACGCAATCAAAAAACTCTTAATTTTCATCCCTAAATTCTGCGACACAGTTAGTTAGCAATATTATTATATTAGGTTTCGGAGCATCTGAAAGCCCCAGTTTATCATCTCAGATGTTCCGTCTGTCTTTGTGTCGCATTAAGAGACAAGGCAAAAATCTGAATGACAGTACAAAGTTACAAATAATTTCTGAAACCACAAACTTTTTTTATAGATTTTTTATGAATTAAGAGGTGATAAAGCAATTATTTTAAAAATGTAGACGTTTATAAAGCAGACCAACCGGTCGAAGATGGAAGGGCAAAAGCTTTATAAAAAACGAGTTTTTAAGAAATAGTTGAAAAAAAATTTGGTAGTTCCAAGAAAAAGTATTACCTTTGCAGCCGCAAACAAGAAAAAGGACTAAGGAAAATGGTTCCGTAGCTCAGTTGGATTAGAGCAACAGCCTTCTAAGCTGTGGGTCTTGG
>ERZ1673741.224-NODE-224-length-74561-cov-106.056841_pt1 | contig 74561 bp, 57 predicted proteins | sample MGYA00580209_ERZ1673741 | MGnify/ENA primary metagenome ERZ1673741 (study PRJEB41218, sample SAMN15661754) | gut metagenome | host: Homo sapiens | place: Canada: London | collected 2015-08-20/2019-03-30 | study: EMG produced TPA metagenomics assembly of... | reverse complement strand
GTGCTTACAGCGTATAGCTGCTTAGCACATTATTGAATTATTAACGAACTATTGTTATATAAATTGTTATAGTTCTATGTAGTTATGGTGCAAAGATAAAGAAAAAACGGCTATAGCTATGTAGTGTTTTGTTAAACTGATACGTACATAATGTTACAAGGACATATTTTGTCTTTTGGGGGAAAGAATATGTTACACAAAAAAAGGGCGCACACCAGAGAAAGACTCTCCGACATGCGCCCGGAACACTTATGCTAAACCCAAAAACTTCACATAACTTTCTTTATTTAACAGGCCAAGCGGCTGCCTTCACAGCCTCCTGAATACCCTCCAACATATTGGTATTGCTGACTGATGCACTGGCACGGTTGAAGATGGTCATACTTGGGAATCTACCCAGTCGGTATCAAGCAAATCGCCATTGGCATCATAGACACTCTTGTACTTACTCCAGTCGTAGGCGTTCTTACCCGAGTTGATGGCAGCACCCGTCACCAGCTTTTTCTTCACTGCCATTCTGTTACTCTTTCCGAAGAGAATGAAAGGCAATCAGCCCCTTCATTGGGGCTCTTAATATGAGAGCAATCTTCAGGTGATGTTCATCTTCCATCACGTTTCTGAGAGGCGATTCGAAATAGTGGGCAATGCTTCCCACGAATCCCAGTTCCTGATTTTCGCCCAAAGATGCATCCCAAGCTTTCACTCCCGACGTCAACCTGCTGATGTCCTCAACGCTAGCCTTCACATAATCAATATAAGGAACTAGATTGTTACGGTAAAACAAGTCAAAGCTACTTAATATCATCCGGTAGAGCGCCATGGCTTCGTTCAGCTCATCGCTACCGTTTTCATGTTTCTCTCCCTCGGCTATCTGCTGGGAAATGAAAGGACAGATAGAAGCAAGAAAGCGATTGGCTAAAGGCTCTTTATATACCTTATTAATAATAGTAGGGTAATCAAGTCCTGACCATGCCAGATATTTCTCCTTTAGAGAAGCAGGAAGTGTTCCCTTGAAGATACCATTCAGAAACAGTTTACCCAATACAGCTCCACTACCCTCATCCCCCAGGATGTAACCCAGCGGCGGAGTATTCATAACGATGTTCTTTCCATCATAAAGACAACTGTTGGCACCTGTACCCAAGATACAGGCAATACCCGGTTTATCACCAAACAGAGCACGAGCTGCACCCAACATATCACCTTCCACTTCTACCCTAGCTTCCGGAAAAGACTGCTGCAACAAGGACTGCATACGAGGTTTCATCGCCTCAGTTACACCACTGCCATAAAAGAACACTTCCTGAGGCTGCTCGTTCAACACTAGTTTATCACAGAGAATCTGCAATATATCAGCATCACTCTGATGAATCGGATTGATGCCTTGAGTATTACAAGTCATCAACACATCCCCCTGATCACTTATCAATGCCCAATCGGTCTTGGTACTACCACTATCTGCTATCAGTTTCATCTTCGACTATTCTATTAATCAATACTATTTCTTCCTTAGAACATTCATCCAAGTAACGTCTAAGACACTGCAAATTTACAGAATTTCATTGAAATATCATCATAATAAATTGAAAAAGATACGCCCCAAAGGATAATATCTCAAAAAAGGTTCATGAATCTTTGCTTTTCTCTTCTTTTTTTAATAACTTTGCAGTCAATAACAATAAAACACGTATAATTATGGCAACATTCATAGCAGGACCATGCGTCATCGAGTCGATGGAACTACTGGACACAGTAGCTCAGGAACTCGTTCGCATCAACCAGAAGTTAGGAACCGACATTATATTCAAAGCATCATTTGACAAGGCAAACCGAACCAGCATCCACTCTTTCCGTGGTCCTGGTATGGAAAAGGGTCTACAGATGCTCAGCGATATCAAGTCAAAGTATGGACTTCGCATCACCACAGATATTCATGAGAGTTATCAGGCTGAGGCTGTAGGCAAAGTATGCGATATTCTCCAGATACCAGCCTTTCTCTGCCGACAGACCGATCTTTTGGTTTCAGCTGCTAAAACGGGTAAGATTGTCAACATCAAGAAGGCACAGTTCCTGAGCGGAAGAGATATGAAATATCCTGTAGAAAAAGCCTTGGACAGCGGTGCCAAGGAAGTATGGCTCACCGAGCGCGGCAACTGCTTCGGCTACAATAATCTCGTAGTAGACTTCCGCAACATTCCAGACATGAAGGAGATTGTTCCTAATGTCATCATGGACTGCACTCACAGTGTGCAGCGACCAAGCGCTGGCGATGGCAAAACCGTGGGCGACCGCAAGTTCGTACCAGCCATGGCCATGGCAGCCAAGGCATTCGGCGCAACCGGTTACTTCTTTGAGGTACACCCAGACCCTGATCAGGGAAAAAGTGACGCTGCCAATATGCTGGAATTAGACAAGCTGGAGGCTCTCATTGCAGATTTGCTCGCTTAACAAAGTATATTAATTAACTTGTCTAAGTATATTAGTTTACTTGTCTAAGTATATTAGTTTACTTGTCTAAGTATATTAGTTTGCTTGTCTAAGTATATTAGTTCCATTCAATAAAGAACATTTATTTTAGAAAATAATGAATCACAAGATAAACGATATTGACAACATGACAGTCCGCTCGTATGGAGAGCAAGCCCTTCGTGATGAAGCTCAAGCCATACTCGATCAAATTTCCTATATGGATAGTAATTTTGAGAAGGCAGTAGATATGATGTATCATTGCGAAGGAAAGATTATCGTAACCGGTGTAGGCAAAAGTGGACACATAGGTGCCAAGATTGCAGCTACTCTGGCATCAACAGGTACACCTGCTTTCTATATCAATCCTCTGGATGTATATCACGGTGATTTAGGCGTAATGACAGATAAAGACGTAGTTCTGGCACTGAGCAACAGTGGCCAGACCGATGAGTTGCTTCGCTTCATTCCAATGGTACTCCACATGAATGTTCCAATTATTTCGATTACGGGAAATCCCAATTCCCTGTTGGCGAAATATTCCAATCACCATATCACAGTAAAGGTAAAGAAGGAAGCTTGTCCGCTGAACCTTGCTCCAACCAGCAGTACCACTGCAGCTTTGGCGATGGGAGATGCCTTGGCAATAGCACTGATGCAGGTACGCCACTTCAAGCCGCGCGACTTTGCACAGTTCCATCCTGGTGGCGAATTAGGTAAGCGCCTCCTGACTACCGCAGAAGATGTGATGCGCAGCGACGATATGCCAATCATCCCTAAGGAGATGCACCTGGGCGAGGCTATCATCCACGTCAGCAAGGGCAAACTGGGATTGGGAATCTCGCTTGATGAAGACAATCGTGTCATCGGATTGATTACTGATGGCGATATCCGCCGTGCTATGGAGAAATGGCAGGCTGAGTTCTTCAACAAGACGGTGAACGACATCATGACCACCACTCCTAAGATGGTGACTCCGAAGACCAAGATTTCGGAAATTCAGCGCATTATGCATAAGTACAAGGTACATACAGTACTCGTAGTAGATAAGGATAATCATTTGAAAGGCATCGTTGATCACTATGCCTGCATGGTGTGATTTTAATTAATAATTTATAATTAATAATTTATAGCAAATAGATTATTAGTAGTTGACATGAGACTCAGAGAGATAATAACAACGATAACACTGATGCTTGTCAGTTCGCTGTGCAGCGCACAGACCAGCGATTCATTGATAGTCAACCAGCTTCGTGGGAAAGGTGTGAGTTTTTCTCACGATAATTCTGTTACGCTCCTGATGAGCGGACAGGAGAAATTTGATGATATGTTTCAGGCAATCCGTCAAGCCAAACACAGCATTCATCTGGAATACTTCAACTTCCGCAATGACAGCATCGCCTCCCTACTCTTCGACCTCCTGGCTGAGAAGGTAAAGGAAGGCGTCAAGGTAAGAGCCTTATATGACGGATTCGGAAACTCATCCAACAACAAGCCGTTGCGCAAACGGCACCTCAAGAAAATACGTGCCAATGGCATTGAAATATATGAATACAAGCCGGTTAAGTTTCCATGGGTACATGCTATTTTCAACCGTGATCACCGTAAAATCGTGGTCATTGATGGACAGATTGCCTATACAGGAGGTATGAACGTTGCCGACTATTATATCAATGGTACAGAAGTAGTAGGAGAATGGCATGACATGCACTGCCGCATTGATGGTAGCGAAGTGAATACCCTGCAAAAGATATTCCTCAAGATGTGGAACAAGGTGAGTGGTCAGCATATTGACGGCGAAGAGTATTACCGCAAGGAGAAAGAAGATTATCTGGTAGAGAATCTCAAGCCCGACACCACTGCTACCGCCTATCATAAAACGGTAGGCATCATTAACCGTGAGCCCCATATCACCAAGGATATCATCCGTTATTTCTATGTGAACGCCATCAACGACGCACAGGATAGCATCAAGCTCATCAGTCCTTACTTCACCCTAAGCCACAAACTGAAGAAAGCACTGAAGAATGCAGTAAAAAGAGGCGTAAAGGTAGAAATCATGCTCTCTACCAAGAGCGATATTCCATTGACTCCAGATTGCGGTTTCTATAATGCCCACAAGCTGATGAAGGCTGGTTGCCATGTATGGATGTACACACCAGGCTTCCATCATACCAAGATTATCATGGTAGATGGAAAGTTCTGTACGGTTGGCAGTGCCAATCTCAATGCCAGAAGCCTTAGATGGGATTACGAAGAGAATGCTGTAATTGTAGACCCTTACACTACAGACCAGCTGGTAAAGCTCTTCGATGGAGAGAAGAAAGACAGTTTCCTGCTCAACGAAAAGAACTGGAGAGAATGGCGCACGGGGTGGCAGAGATTCAAGGGATGGTTTGCAGCTACCTTCCTGACCCCTTTCCTATAAATATATAAAAAAGAAGATATAATGAATGAAGAAATGATGAAAGCAATGGCAGGGAAATCAATGCCCGAACTAGCCATTGTAGATAATAATACGCTGGCAGCATTGGGACTGAAAAGTCTGCTGGAAAGCGCTATTCCGATGGTAAGAATCAAAACCTTCGGTACATTCGGTGAATTTGAATCGAGTGTATCCGAGCGGTTTATGCACTATTTTGTAGCAATGCCTATTGTATTAGCGCATCGCAACTTCTTCATTGACGAAAAGCATCGTCACCATACCATCGTACTGACTCCCAGTTTCGATCCCAATTCGCAACTGCAAGGTTTCCACTGTATCTGTACCAACGTACCTGAAACGCAACTGATCAAGGAACTGATGAGTCTGCAACATTCAGGTCACCCCCATGGTGAACATATTCCGATGATGGGCGACTCATCTCCAAAAGAAAAAGTGTTGACTGATAGAGAAATCGAAGTTCTGTCCCTGATAGCACAAGGCAAAATCAACAAAGAAATTGCCGATCAGCTCTGCATCGGACTCACTACTGTGATTACTCATCGCAAGAATATCCAGGAAAAATTAGGAATCAAAAGCATTTCTTCACTCACTATCTATGCCGTGATGCATGGATATGTGGATATCAACAGGATTTAAACGGGTCTGTTTATCCCTAATAATGGTGATACCCGGTTATAGCATACCTACATATAGTGATAATGCCTTCCCCGCAAGCAGCAGGGAAGGCATTATTATTTTATAAAAAATAACATTTCTCAAATGACTTTTCCTAAGAAAAACTAGAGTTTCACAGTGGAAATGTCAACCAGATTGTTCACGATGGCATAAATTGTCAAGCCTGCAGGAGAATGAATCTGAAGCTTTCGGGCGATATTTCTGCGGTGAGTGATTACCGTGTTGATAGATATAAAAAGATGATCCGCAATCTCCTTATTGGTCATACCCTGAACCAAGGCTACAATCACATCTTTCTCTCTATCGCTCAACTGTTCGTCGCTCATCGGGGTCTGGTTAATCATGCTCGAAATCTTGGCACTCACATCATTCTGCTTCAGTTTCATTTCTGCATTTCTTACGGCAGGAATAAAAATTTCTTCCTCTACCTCAGAATGATGCTTCAGCCATTCCTCATTATTGTAGATGTCATAGAGGGTGGCACTCAGCTGGTTGTTATGCAGTCCATCCGAAGGCAGATACTTGATGATGATACTCTTCAACTCCTTCAACTTTATGTCCACCTGAGCATGATGCTTCGAGAAGGTCTCTATATCGAAGTTCGCACTGGCATTACCATCGATAAGTGCCTGAACATAAGGAAATACCATCTTTTCCTCATACTTCATGTGATTGGTAATGCTATGGGCATAATCATTATAAAGCTTGAGGATAAGGCGTGCCAGATTATCCTTTTCATCCAGCGCTTCAACCAGTTCCTTACGGATAAACGGCAACTGGAAATCTATGTAATAGGCATGCGATGCCTTGAGATAATGCAATAGGGTCGGCAGCGACAAACGGTCGGCATTGTCATACTCCTTGTAACCATTAATCGTCAAGTTTACCACGGACAGGAAAGTATAAGTATCCACCTTCTGCTCGTCGCAAACCTCACGCACAGTCTTGTCGCCAAAGCCCAGGTTGATGCCGAAGCTGCCGAGGCTCTGTAAAATGTTATAATTGTCTCTAATGATGCTGATCATCTTGTCATCAGCCTCATACATCTTCTGATTTTTCATCTTCTTTTATCCTTAAATGAAAACATCCTTGTATCAAGAACATTCATAATGTTTCTATTTCGGCTGCAAATATACAAAAAAGTTTTGAAACTCGCAATACCTAGAAATGGGGATGCCGTAGTTTACCGATTTTTAGGTATTGCAAGATTTTTTAAAACTCCGTACCTTTGCACCCGAAATCGAGAAAGAGCGCGGTGATGATTGCCACTCCCGAGCGGCAGAGCTGCGTAATTCCTTATCAAGCTTCAGGGCTTTAAGGAGATACTAGGCCTCTAAAGTGTCGAGACCGCAAACAGACATCCGCGCTCTTTTCTTTATATTATAATAAGGATAATAAGATAACAAATAATTTCAATATAACAAAAATGAACAGTTTAAGAATTGGATTGATGTCCGCTGCCCTCGTTGCCGGTTTGGCAACAGCAAGTGCACAAACTGTGGCTGCCGATAGTGTGATGCAGCACGTAAACGGTAAGCGCCTCAGCGTGGGTGGTTATGGCGAGGTAGCCATGAGCCGCAACTTCTACAGCGATCACGTAAGCCGTTACAGTTTGGCAGACGAGCACAAGAATGATCCTAGTCATGGTCGTTTTGATATTCCTCATGCAGTAATCTACCTGGGTTACGACTTCGGAAAAGGTTGGACCATGGGTACCGAGATTGAGTTTGAGCATGGTGGCGTAGGAATGGCCTATGAGAAAGAAGACGAAGAAGGTGGCGAATGGGAACAGGAAGTTGAAAAAGGCGGTGAAGTCGAACTCGAACAGTTCTGGATTCAGAAGTCATTCGGTCGTTGGGCTAACATCAAGGCTGGTCACATTGTAGTGCCTGTAGGTTTGAACAACGCTTACCATGAGCCATTGAATTTCTTCACTGTTTATCGTCCTGAAGGTGAGAATACGGTTCTTCCAAGCACCTGGCATCAGACAGGTGTCAGTTTTTGGGGACGTACCAAGGGTTGGAGATATGAATTGCAATTCCTGGCAGGCTTGAACTCTGACAACTTTACCAACACAGGTTGGATCAATAAGGGACCAGGCACTCCTACCGAGGGAGAGATTGCGACAAAATATGGTACAGCCCTCCGTATCGACAACTACTGCATCAATGGCTTACGCATCGGTCTGAGCGGATACTATGGTCATGCCATCGGCAACTCTTATCCAAACAACAAGGATGGAGCAGAATCTAAGTACAAAGGTGTGGTAGCTATCGGAGCCATCGACTTCACATACAATAATTATAACTGGATTGTACGCGGTCAGGCAGACTATGGTTACCTGAGTGATGCCAAACAGTTGAAGTACTTTACTAATCGTCTAAATGGTCTCTCTCCATTCCATCACTCAGCATTCGTCAGCAAGAATGCCTTTGCATACGGAATCGAGGCTGGCTACAATGTTTTCTCACAAATTGAGAAACTCCGTCAGTCCAACCAGAAGATGTATCTCTTTGGCCGTTATGAGCACTATAATCCATACGCTTCCAAGACCAAGAATACTTCATACGATTACACCAACGTACAGCGCATGGCAGTAGGTATCAACTACTATCCAGTAAAACAGATTGTAGTAAAGGCAGAATATTCACATCGCTTCCTGAAGAGCCAGTACAACAATGAGCCAGCCATCAACATCGGTGTGGCTTATGAAGGATGGTTCCTCTAAAGATTCTTACAGAAGAACTTAATATAAAGTGATTGAAACATAGATATAAACATATCAATAACAAAATACTTATATTAAAAATGAAAAAGGTTTTTAAAAGTGCAGTAATGCTCATGGCAGCTTTCATGTTGCCATTAGGTTTCACTTCATGCAGCAGTGATGATGATCCTGTAGAGAACAATGACTTTACAAACAAGGAGTATGGTCAGGATGCCATGGATGCCTGCGATGAACTTTGCAATGCGCTCCGTGCAGCTTACAGCAAAGTAAACAACGCACATTTGAGCGCAGATCAGGAAACATACCTGAAGAATGTATGTGCTAACGCTGTAGACAATACCATCCAGCCAACATACAAGTCACTGGCTGACGCAGTAGAGAAGTTGCATACAGCTCTTCCTAAGAGTGTAGATACCAACAACCTGACTCAGGAGAACATCAACAATGCCTGCGCAGCTTTCAAGGAAGCACGTGCCTTGTGGGAGAAGAGCGAGGCTTTCCTCGGTGGTGCAGCATCAGACTTTGATATTGACCCACACATCGACTCATGGCCATTGAACCGTACACTCCTCCACAGCTACTTTGCTACAGGTAAGTTTAGTGATGCTGCGCTTGAGGATGCTTCTATCCTTGGTTTCCATGCACTTGAGTTTATCCTCTTCCGTGATGGACAGCCACGTAAGGTTGCAGAGTTCAAGGGAAACGATACCTACAAAGGCTTCACAGACGTAAAGGGTTCTGAGGAATTGAAGTATGCCGAGGCTGTTATCGAGGACTTGGTAAACCACGTATATGAGCTGGAGGTAGCATGGTCTGAGACTCCTAACGATGATCGCCTCAAAGCAGTAAAGGCAGCAGGTCTTGAGTACCAGACAGACCTAAACCAGTCTTATGCAGCCAATCTGAAGAATGCAGGCAACAAGTCTATCAGTAAGTTTGCAACACTGAAGGCAGCCATCCAGCAGCTTCTCTCTTTGGAGGAAGGTTCAGCATGGGGCATCTCTAACGAGGTAGGTACAGCCAAGATTGCCAACCCATTCCAGGCAGGTGATATCAGCTACGTAGAGTCTCCATATAGCTACAACTCTATCACCGACTTCCAGAACAACATCCGTTCTATCGAGAACTTGTGGTATGGTGGAACTAATGGTACAAGCTCTAATGCTAAGTATAGCTTCCATCAGTTCTTCAAGGATAATGCATCTGCAGAAGGTCAGCGTGTAGAGACAGCTATCGCTAACGCTATCAGCAAAATCGGCGGTATGCCTTACCCATTCGTTAAGTATGTAAGTACTGTTTGGGGTAAGAAATTTGATGAAGTAAACCCAGAGTAATCTTGGGTAAACTAACATACAGGAAGCATCTCACCATACTCTTTTTGGTGAGATGCTATTCTGCGCTAAACGAGAAAATAAAACATTATAAAACAGAATAACATTATGATTTATCAAAGAATTAGCAAAATGTTATTGCTCGGCTTGCTCGTATTGCCATTGGCATCCTGCTCTGACGATAACAGTATTGTAAACAATGACAAGTTAAATGGTGACTCTCAGTTTGGTAAGGCAAACGATGTTTTTGAGGCATCAGAATGGTATCCAGGTGGCGAACTAGGAACTGACGAAGGTATGAGCTATTCAGCCGAAACACCAGCTACTACCAACCAGGGACTGTCAAACAGTTTCAACAAAGGTGAGGATTTCTTCGAGCACCTTTACACCATCACAGAGGCTCCACGTAAGGGTCTTGGCCCAGCTTGGGTTCGCAGCAGCTGTATTCACTGCCATCCAAACTATGGTCATGGCAAGCGCAAGAATCAATATCTTGGTGACGACTTTGGAAATGGCTACTTGCTCGTAGTATATCACCCAACCGCAGGAGTTGATGCCAATGGCAAAGCATACGCAGCCGACAGCTACATTTCTGAGGTAACAGGTATGCCTCAGACCAAGGCGATGGCTCCATTCACCGCTCCAATCGATGAAAAGCAGATGAAGATAGAGTGGAAAGAAGTTAGCACTATGCCTAGCGGCTTGGAGATGAAGTTTCCTAAGGATGGAGAGGCTTTCGCTTTGCAATATCCAGAAGTTACCATTCCTCAATCTGCTTTCAACACAAATCCTAAGCCTGCCAATTATGAGGTTCGCTTGGAATCTACCATCGGTATCTATGGTACAGGTCTTCTTGATGCTATTGACCAAGATGAAATGAAGAAGGTTTATCAGGAAGAGGCAAAACACGTAGACTTAAACCCTCGCATGTGGGACAAGGCTGCTAACGACTGGGCATCAACCGCATGGTATACATTGGCAGACGGCACAAAGCAAGTAAAGAAATTTACTTATGCTATGACTCGTGCCTCTTTACAGGATGGTCCAGGTGCCAATGCCATTTGGAACATAACCAATGTAACCCGTTCTGACCGTCACTACCTCTACACCACTCCTGCTTGGGCTAAGTATCAGAGCGAGGATGACAAGGTTATCAGCTACATCAAGAAAAATGGTGCAGATGAAACATCTATCCTCCACCCATACTATGCAGATGGAACGGACGAGGGCATCAAGAACCGTGTAAACGAACTCTTGAGTTGCAATACAGCCGCTAAGAAAGAGACTTTCGAGAAGTATCTCTTGAAGGGTGCTCCTTACAATGGTGAGGAAGAGATGAGTGACAAAGATTACTACGACTTCATGGTATGGCACCGTGGTCTTGCTGTTCCAGCTGCACGTAATCTCGACAATGCCGAGGTACAGCAAGGCAAGAAACTCTTCACACAGTGGGGTTGCGCACAATGCCACAAACCATCTTGGAAGACTGGCGCAGATAACTATTGGGTAGACAACTCTATCAAGGCATACGCCCAGAGCATCGGTAAGGATCCTAGCACCATGTTGCCAAAGTATCCTAACCAGACCATCTACCCATACACCGACTTGGTTCAGCACCGTCTCTTTATGGCAAACGACATTCGTACAGGTTGGTGTCGTACTACACCTCTTTGGGGTCGTGGTCTCTCAAGCATGTTGACAGGCGCAGATGATCGTTTGCACGATTGTCGTGCCCGCAATGTAGTTGAGGCAATCATGTGGCACTGCTACGATAAGCGTAGCGATGCATACAATTCAGCCATCAACTTCTACAATGCAACCAAGGAAGAGCGTGATGCTGTAGTGGCATTCATCAATGCTATCTAAGCCTTTACAAGAAGAAACAAAAATAAGAAAAGCTGCCAGGCTATCAAAAGCATTTGGCAGCTTTTTTTATCAGAATCTACAAATATACGGATTATCTCTTGCTCGTCTCCGAATAATATCGTATTTTTGCAACGGAAATTCTATCAAGGTTCCAACTAAGTATGGTTAAAAAGATTATATTCATTCTTTACATCCTTGTGCTCGTATGCATGGCTGCCGCCACCATCGTGGAGAAAAGCCAGGGCACGGATTATGCCCATGCCCACTACTATGGGGCATGGTGGTTCATTCTTATCTGGGCAGTACTTGCTGCCCTCGGTGCTTTCTACATCATCAAAAGAAAAGTGAAGTGCGCTTCTACATTGGCACTCCATCTCTCCTTCATCATCATCCTTGCCGGGGCTTTGCTCACACATATATCGGCTAAACGGGGCATGATTCATCTGCGCATCGGTCAGCCTACAGATACTTATATGGCTCAAGACGAGGAGCAGGGTATGAAGGAAGAGAAACTCCCTTTCTCGCTCTGCCTGCAGAAGTTTGAAGCGAAGATGCACGATGGAACCAACGCCGTGGCTGACTATTCTTCAAAATTCACCGTAATAGACGGAGATGATAAGAGCGAAGGCGAAGTTTCGATGAACAACATCTATTCCCACCGGTCTTACCGTCTTTATCAGTCATCTTACGATGAAGACGGCAAGGGAAGCGTGCTCGCTATCAATGCCGATCCATACGGCATACCAGTCACCTATACTGGCTATGCGCTGCTCTTCATCTCCCTCGTATGGATGCTCTTCGACCCTAAGGGCGGTTATCGCAAACTACTGAAGAGTCCTTTGCTCAAGAAGGGAGCCTTGATGACAGCACTCATCCTCAGCATGGGCAATATACAGACACTGCATGCAGAATCTGCAACAGGCAATCTCCAAAATGCTGTATTGCCAAAGGAAACTGCAGAGAAGTTTGGCGAGCTTCATATTCTCTACAACGACCGCATCTGTCCGGTACAGACCTTTGCCCTCGATTTCTGCAAGAAGATATATGGAGCCAGGAGCTATCAGGGATTGACTGCAGAACAGGTACTCTCTGGTTGGGTATTCTATGGAAATACTTGGGCAAACGAGCCTTTCATCAAGATCAAGAGCGGAGAAATGAAAACAGCGATGAATCTGCCTGACTATGCTTCGCTCAATACTTTCTTCAATCGTGAGATGGGTGGCTATACCATCGGACAGTATGTTCAGGAATACTACAATGGTCAGCAGGACAAGTTCCATCAGCAAGCCGCCGATATCGATGACAAGATACGGATCATCATGGAGTTGCGTGAGGGTGTATCATTGAAGGTTCTTCCTTACACCTTCACCAAGAACGTGAAAGCTACCAAGGATCATTCATTCATCAAGGCGGGCACCACCACTTGGTTCGCTCCTGTAGAAAAGTTGCCACTTGCAGTAGAGCATCAACATGCACTCTATATCAAGAATGTATTCTCATTGCTTTATGGCGATGTGCAAAAAGGTAACATGGACCGTGTGAACATCTTCTTCGACAAGATGCTGAAATACCAAGAGGTAAGTAGTGGAAGTTCTTTGCCGTCAAAGATTCAATACCAGGCAGAACGAATCAACAATGACTTTCCTTTCGCTACCATTCTATTTATGGTGAACCTTACATTGGGTTTTATCGCCCTCTTCTACACCATCTATCGCATGACGAAGAAGAGAGAAATCAAGGTATTGAACATCGCTTTGCCTATCCTGCTTGGCGTATCCTTCCTTGCCTTAACCTTCGGATTGGCATTGAGATGGATTATCAGCGGCAACATACCTATGTCTAACGGATATGAAAGTATGCTAACTGTAGCCTGGTTCGTGATGCTTATCAGTATTCTGATGCAGTTGCGCATCCGCATCGTGATGGTATTCGGCTTCCTGATTTCAGGATTCTTCCTTCTGGTAAGCCATATCAACCAGATGGATCCTGCTATCGGACAGATGATGCCGGTATTGAACAGTCCGTTACTCAGCATCCATGTCAGCATCATCATGATGAGCTATGCACTGCTATCCTTGACTTTCATCTGTGGCATCATGGGTATCTGCCTTCGCTCTCATGGCGAAGAGCTTCAGGCACTGAGCCGCATCTTCCTATACCCTGCCCTCACCACGATGGGATTCGGCATCTTCATCGGAGCCATCTGGGCTAACGTGAGCTGGGGTAATTACTGGAGTTGGGATAGCAAGGAGACGTGGGCGCTCATCACCTTTATGATTTATGCCGTAGTAGTGCATACGCAGAGCCTGCCTATTTTCCGCAAGCCGCTGGTGTATCACATTTACATCACCCTAGCCTTCCTGAGTATCGCCATGACCTACTTCGGTGTGAACTATTTCCTCACGGGTATGCACTCGTATGCATAGATAGAATCTATGATATAATAGCCAACATCTTTCGTTTATCTATCATAAAAGCCGTATCTTTGCAGCAAAATTCAAATAAACAAGATAAAAATGGAAACAAGAAAAGAAATTGCAGCAGAAAAGAAGCGTTGTGGATCTCATAACTGTACCCAGGCAGTGGTTTGTACCTATTATGATTATACAGGTATCGACGAAGATACCCTCAAGAATGTGGGCAATGCCTTTGCAGCGGGAATGGGAAATATGGAAGGAACCTGCGGTGCCCTCGTAGGAGCAGGTGTGGTATTGGGTCTTGCCACCAAGGATAAGGCAAAGGCTATCAAGGCGATGCGACAGATTATGACCCAATTCCAGCAGCGCAACGGAGCTACCCAGTGCAGGCTTCTCAAGGGCGTAGGTACGGGAAAGGTCCTCAGAGAATGCCCGCTCTGCGTAACCGATGCGGCAGAATTTCTGGAAGAGCAGTTGGATAAACTAACCGATCAGTAGAAAACGATGGCAAAATACAAGGCTCAAAGCGAGCACGACCGCTGCGTGGCATGTGGTGTTTGCGTAAAGGTGTGTCCCAAGGATGCCATCAGCATCTACCGGGGATGTTATGCAGTAGTGAATGAGGATCTGTGCATAGGTTGCGGCATCTGTGAAAGAAATTGTCCGGCAGGAGTCATGCACAAGGTATTGAGATAACAGATAAAAAGCATTTTTATGGCAAGACAAAAAAGCAAGAAGTGGAGTGATTATCTGTGGCTGGTATCTGCCACCTATTTCACCCTTGGATTCTTCAATATCGTGTTTGCATGGCTGGGAGTCATCTGTTTTATGATTCCGCTGTTCATGGCTGTTTTCGGAGGCGGCAAGGGATATTGCAACAACTATTGTGGGCGTGGTCAGCTTTTCCTTCAAATAGGAAACACCCTGGGATGGTCGCGCAGGAAGGTAGCACCAAGATGGTTATCATCCAAATGGTTCCGTCATGGATTTCTGCTGTTCTTCATGTTCTTCTTCATCCAGATGATCATCCTCACAGTGATGGTGGCAAAGGGTGCAGAGAATCTCCATCAGACCATTCACCTGCTATGGAGCTTTGATGTTCCCTGGCACTGGGCATATCCTGTAGAGATAGAACCCTGGAAGGCTCAATTTGCCTTCGGTCTCTATGGCATCATGCTCACCTCGCTGATAGTGGGTGTGCTACTCACCATCTTCTATCGTCCTAGAACCTGGTGTGTTTTCTGTCCGATGGGCAACATGACTCAACTCATCTGCAAACTCAAGGCAAGATAAGCCCTGTACTTGGCTGATATAAATAGAATAGCGATATGAATTTACAGCAACTGAAATATATTGTGGCACTCAACCGCTTTCGCAATTTTGCGAGAGCGGCAGAGGCTTGCCTGGTTTCGCAGCCCACGCTCAGTGCCATGCTTGTGAAACTGGAGGAAGAACTGGATACCCGTATCTTCGAAAGAAACAACAAGACCGTATCTCCCACTGCATCAGGCAAGAAGATTATCCGTCAGGCAGAAACGGCATTGCAGGAGATAGAACGCATCTCGGAAATCGTGATGGAAGATAAGGGAGAGATAGGCGGAAGACTGTCGCTCGCCGTGGGTCCAACCATTGCCCCCTACATCCTGCCCAAGTTCATCAGACACTATCGGGAAAACTATCCATCGGTGGATCTCAACATTCAGGAACTGAAGGCTGATTTCATGCTCGATTCCCTGCTTCGTGGCGAGACGGATGCCGGCATAGCCATCTCCGACAATAGCCGTAAAGGCATATTGGAGATTCCGCTCTACACGGAGAAGTTCTATGTGTATCTTGCCGAGAGATGCTGGCGCAAGCTCCCTGTTTTCAAGCAAGAGAATCTGGAGTATGAGAACATGTGGATTATGAAGGAGGCACAGTGTCTGCGCAACAGTGCCTTTTCGTTCTGCAAGGCGCGCAGCAAGGGTCATCATATCTATGAGGCAGGCAGCATCGAGACCCTGATAAGGATAGTGGATGAGAATGGTGGCTTCACCATCATTCCAGAGATGCACCTCCCCTTCCTGAGTGAGGAGCAGAAGAGGAATGTAAGAAAGATAGAAGGAGATTATCTGTCGCAGCGGCGCATATCGCTCTATATCAGGGAGGATTACATCCGTGAGCGGATGCTGAACACCCTAGTCGATACCCTCAAGATATTCATTCCGGAGGAGATGATGGGAGAAGGCATCAGGAAATACGGCATCAGGCTGTAACCTTAAAATGAATAGACTCCATCTATCGCCGCATTGACTGAGTGATTTGGTGGAATGCCGGATTCTTCTTATCTTCGCACCGATAAAAACAAGTAATAACTTTTAAATATCAATAATGATGGAAAAATTCAATGAAATGATTAACGGCGAACAGCTGACATTGGTAGATTTCTTCGCTACCTGGTGCGGACCTTGCAAGATGATGCACCCTATCCTGGAACAGCTGAAGGAGAAGATGGGCGATGACATCAGAATCCTGAAAGTAGATGTAGACAAGAACGAGGCACTGTCCATGCAGTACCGCATTCAGTCGGTCCCTACTCTCATGCTCTTCAAAAAGGGAGAAATGCTCTGGCGACAGAGCGGAGCCATGAGCCTGAATGATTTGATGCAGAAAATTTCGCAGCTGCAATAATAGCCCTGCTGAAAACGAAATCCATTCCCCCACACTCTTTTTATGTTTTTTTAATATCCTACGGTCACAATTGTTACCGTAGGATTATTTTTTAAGCCGTAATTTTGCAGCCGGAAACCAGGAATGGCAGATTGCCGCCTGGAAGAAAACATTAAAATAACTCATTAATTTATAGCAATATGGCAGAAAACAAGATGTTCTGTTTCCAGTGTCAGGAAACAGCTAAGGGTACAGGCTGTACCATCAAGGGTGTTTGCGGTAAGGAGGCTACAACTTCCAAGTGGCAGGATCTGCTGCTCAGCGTGGTTCGTGGCATAGGAACCATACAGCATAGCATAGGCAAAGAGCCGACACCAGAGGTAACCCATTTCCTCACGGATGCACTCTTCACCACCATCACCAACGCTAACTTCAACGACCAGGATATCCTGCAAAAGGTAGATAAGGGCATCGTACTGAAGAAACTGCTGCTGGAAAAGGCGGCAAGCATGAATATCCACCTCCCTGCTTATCAGGAGGTAACCTGGGGTGGCGAGAAGACAGACTATGAGGCTGAGGGTGCCCGTGAATCCGTGCTCCGCCACGAGAATCCAGATATCCGCTCGCTCAAGGAACTCACCATGCTCGGCCTGAAGGGTATGGCGGCATACTACGAGCACGCAGCCCATCTGGGAGAAGAGAACAGCGAGATCATCAGCTTCATGTGCCGTGCACTCGCCACCATCAGTAACCCTGATGCTGATATGAACACGCTGCTGGGCGTAGTGCTCGAAACAGGAAAGTACGGCGTGGATGTGATGGCACTCCTCGACAAGGCCAACACCCAGGCATACGGTAATCCGGAACTCACCAGAGTGAACATCGGCACAGGCAGCAATCCGGGCATCCTCATCTCCGGTCACGACCTGAAGGATATCGAAGATCTCCTCATCCAGACCGAAGGCACGGGCATCGACGTCTATACCCATGGCGAGATGCTTCCTGCCCACTACTATCCGCAGCTCAAGAAGTACAAGCATCTGGTGGGCAACTACGGCAATGCGTGGTGGAAACAGAAGGAGGAATTCGAGAGCTTCAACGGTCCTGTAGTCTTCACCACCAACTGCATCGTACCGCCATCGCCATCGGCAGGCTACAGGAACCGCGTCTTCACCACCAACTCTACCGGTTTCCCTGGCTGGAAGCATATCCAGGCGGGTGCCGACGGCCACAAGGACTTCTCCGAGGTGATTGCGCTTGCCAAGACCTGCCAGCCACCTAGGGAGATAGAGACAGGCGAGATCATCGGCGGTTTTGCGCATGCCCAGGTCTTTGCCCTGGCAGACAAGATAGTAGAGGCAGTGAAGAGCGGAGCCATCCGCAAGTTTGTGGTGATGAGTGGCTGCGATGGCAGAATGAAGAGCCGCAACTACTACGAGGAGTTTGCCAAGGCGCTGCCTCAGGATGTAGTGATACTCACCAGCGGCTGTGCCAAGTTCAAGTACAACAAGCTCAATCTGGGCGACATCAACGGCATTCCTCGTGTGCTGGATGCCGGTCAGTGCAACGACTCCTATTCCTGGGCGGTTGTGGCATTGAAGCTGAAGGAGATCTTTGGAGCCAGCGACATCAACGAACTTCCTATCTTCTTCAATATTGCCTGGTACGAGCAGAAGGCTGTCATCGTACTTCTTGCCCTGCTGCATCTGGGCGTAAAGAACATCCATCTGGGTCCTACGCTCCCAGCCTTCTGTTCACCAGCCGTACTGAAGGTTCTGGTAGATACCTTTGGCATTGCCGGAAACGGAACGGTAGAAGAGGACATCAAAAAATATATAGGATAAGAACAGCAGCTACTGAGTTAAGGGAGAATCTGTAAAACTCGGGGAAAAAATCAAAAGATAAGTTTTCATGTTTAAAAGGCACTTTGCAATAACACTCTCGATAGTGTTGCAAAGTGCCTTATTTTTTGAGCGAACAATAAATCGGGGGAAAATGCGTTATTGAATATAAAACTTAAATGTATGAAAGAATCAATATTCGTTACCTTGCAGAAATGCACGGTATTTGAGGGATTTACTCCTGAGGAAATCAGAGAGGCGCTATCGATGGTAAGCTACCGGATGGTGGAGCTTGCTGCCAGGGAAACCTATGTGCTGGCAGGAATGCCCTGCAGATATGCCGACATCATCGTCGAGGGGGAGATGATAGCCCGCATGTCGGGATTGTCGGGCAAGCAGGCCCAAATAGAGCGGCTGGGAGAATCGATGCTGATAGCCCCTGCCTATATCTTCGCACATAATAACGAGATGCCCGTAAGCGTGGAGACAAGCAAGAAGACTACCCTCCTGCGCATGAGGCCTTCGGAACTGAAACTGCTGATAGATACCGACGAGCGCATACGCTGGAACTTCATCCAGCACCTGTCAAGGATAGATATCTTCCTTTCGCAGAAAATGCGCATGCTCTCCCTTTTCTCCGTCAAGGAGAAGGTGGCGCAATACCTCATCAAGATGGCTACCGAACAGCAGAGCAGAACCATCCGACTGGATGTCAGCCGCCAGGAAATGGCGGATATCTTCGGTATCCAGAAGTTCTCGCTCCTCCGCTGCCTGTCCGAATTCGAGGAGAAGGGCGCCATCAGGATTGATGGCAAGACCATCACCATACTCAACTCGGATGACATGAAATAAGAAGCAAGAATGAGAGGAAAGGAGAGAGAAAGAACCGATGAAGACGAAGTTCTCCACCTGCGCCTCAAGAGCCCATCTTCAGCACCACATCCGCTGCATCGGTTTGAAATCCCCCATTCCCATCACATTGCAGACTACATCCTGGTTGCTGGGGATAACATATCCCCAGAGCATAAAGAGGTTAGGACATTTATTAGCGGCGGATTGTAAATCCGCCGGAACGCCTAACGGAGGAAAGGGCATATCCGACGCTACGAAATTACCTTAATATATATGTGAAACAAGACGATTATGAGAAAAAACTGCCTTAAAATTTGGAGGTTACAAATATTCAGCGTATCTTTGCATAAGATTTGCGGCACTCAGCAATTTGAAAGCAAGCTTTCATTGCACTCGCTGGCAAAATCTTTGCATAAGATTTAAAAAGAATGACGTATGAAACAGGTAGAAGAAACATACATCAGCTTGCTGACCGACTTCGGTTTTAAGCGAATATTTGGAACGGCAATGAACAAGAATTTACTGATTTGCTTCCTCAACAGCTTTTTTAATGGCAGACAGGTTGTGAAGGACGTGTCGTATCTGAATCCAGAGCACGTAGGAGGCAAGTAAGATGGCATATCGTGATATCAAAAACGCTATTGATACGGCGAAGCAAGAAGGTAAGAATGAGAAAGCCTTGGAAATTGCTAAGAACATGCTTGCCGATGGGGTTGACATCAATCTAATCAAGAAGTATTCCGGACAAACCCAGGAACAGATAGAAAAAATTAAATAACTAATAGAATAAAAAATGAAGAAAAAAATCAAGTTGGTTGGCTGGAGCATCCTGGGAATCCTGCTCATAGCTGTAGCAACATTACTGTTGGCACGCTTTGTTTTCAATAAACAAGTGGAAGCTTACCTTTGCAATTCGCTGGAGAATGAAATGGTAGAAAAATTAAAAGACGCTGGCAAATATGTACCAGATACTACGTCCTATAATTTTGCATATCAGAAAGATTCTGTCCAATCACAAAAAATCCGTGAATATTTCAAACTCGATACAGTTGTATCTTCCACAATGCCAACATGGGACAAGGCCATTTCACTGGCACGTTTTGTAGCGGAAAACATTCCTCATGCCAATCAAAAGATTAATCCTAAGAGACTTAATGCTATAGATCTCTGGAAATACACTCGATCGATAGAGCCTGCATTCAACTGTCGATTACACTCCATCCTCTTACACGAACTATTGCTGTCTGAGGGTATTGTAAACCGCTTTGTAACTTGTCATCCCGCAGATTCCGAGGATTCCGACTGCCATGTTGTTAACCTGGTGTGGCTGCCAGAATTACAGAAATGGGCTATGCTAGACTCGGATATGAAAGCTTGGGCAGAAGATGAAAAAGGCACTCCACTTTCTCTTATAGAAATGCGTGAGCGATATATTGACGGCAGAGAAATCGTTTACCGTCCTCTCTTGAATTCAGATAATGATTTTGTTTATTACAGGGCATATTGGGCAAAAAACTTATACTGGTTTGATACTTGGGAGACAACAGGCTATGGTCGCGAAGATAATAATCCTGCTTATCGAAACAATAATCGCCATATCGTGCTTGTTCCTTCTGGATTCAAAGGTTTTGAACTTCCCGACCATTCAGTACTGACAACAGATACTTCACGTTTCTGGGCAGCTCCCCAAAATTAGTAACTGCCATTTACTAGATCTACCCCAGGAACAAATACAATAGGCTTCAATGGCAAATCAAGCCTATTTCATTGGCTAACGAAAGTAGTTTCATGAGCACATGAAACTACTTTCGTTTTTATTGCTTCTTCTACTATATTTTATGCCATAAAGACGGAGCGCCAAAGACTGTAGCGGGCTTCGGGATTCAACTGCTCCAACTGCTGGAAGATGGCTTGCATATCCGCACGGCGAGTGGTCTCTTCATAAGGACACAACGCCTTCTGCTTAGTGAAATGCAACTCTTCTGCCACCTGACGGATATCCGCCTCATGCACCAGACAAAGGGGGCGGATAATGGTGAGCGGATAATGTTTCAGAGGAAGACTGGGCTGCATGGTGGAATGTGAACCCTCAAAGGTAATATTCATCAGAAGCGTAACGAGAATATCATCCATGTGATGACCCAAGGCAATCTTATTGAAACCATTATTTACCGCAAACTCGAAGAGCGTCTTGCGTCGGTTCCAGGCACAAAGGAAGCAACGGGTCTTACGGGGATCGGTGGATTCATCAAACGAACTATGAAGGATATGGAGCCGGATGCCATTCTCTGCACAGAAATCCTGAAGATAAGAGCGGTCAGTCTCGTAAGGAATATTATCCATGATGATATGAGCTGCTTCCACTTCTATATGCGGTTTGAAGATACGGGCACGCTGAGCCAGCAGCCTAACCAGTTCCAGGGAATCCTTACCGCCACTCAAAGCAATGAGAATGCGATCACCATCTTCCAGAAGATGATAATCCACACAGCCCTTGTTGAAACGCTTTAATACTTTCTGTTCTGCCTTTATCATATTATTTAGAAGAAAAAGAAAAGCCGTACCCCTATAAAAAGAGCACGGCTTTATCAAGATACATTCCCCAACCAAAGGTAAGGAAACGACAATTTAAACTTCAATATTCTCTAAAATTACTTAGCGTAAGCCACGCTACGTGTCTCACGAATGACGGTAATCTTAACCTGACCAGGATAAGTCATCTCATTCTGAATCTTGGTAGCAATCTCGTCTGAGAGCTTGACGCTCTGCTCATCAGTCATCTTGTCTGCACCAACGATAACACGAAGCTCGCGACCTGCCTGGATAGCATAAGTCTTGGTTACACCAGGATAACTCATGGCAATTGCCTCCAGATCGTTCAAACGCTTGATGTAAGCCTCAACAATCTCACGACGTGCACCAGGACGAGCACCAGAGATAGCATCACATACCTGAACGATAGGAGCCAACAATGTGTTCATCTCCATCTCATCATGGTGAGCACCAATTGCATTACAGATATCTGGCTTTTCCTTATACTTCTCTGCAATCTTGGCACCATACAATGCGTGTGGCAACTCGCTCTCCTCATCAGGTACCTTACCGATATCATGCAAAAGACCGGCACGCTTAGCCTTCTTAGGATTCAAGCCCAACTCTGAAGCCATGACAGCACAGAGATTAGCTGTTTCACGAGCATGCTGCAGGAGGTTCTGACCATAAGAAGAACGATACTTCATCTTACCTACAATGCGAATCAACTCAGGATGCAAGCCATGGATGCCGAGGTCAATAGCAGTACGCTTACCAGTCTCGATAATCTCATTCTCCAACTGCTTCTTCACCTTGGCAACTACCTCCTCGATACGGGCTGGGTGAATACGACCGTCAGCAACCAACTGATGGAGAGCCAGACGGCAAACCTCACGACGCACTGGGTCGAAAGCAGAAATAACGATAGCCTCAGGAGTATCATCCACTACGATTTCTACACCGGTAGCAGCCTCCAATGCACGGATATTACGACCTTCACGACCGATGATACGGCCCTTCACCTCATCGTTATCAATATGGAATACACTGACAGAGTTCTCGATAGCAGTCTCAGTAGCCACACGCTGGATAGTCTGGATAACGATTTTCTTAGCCTGCTGGTTAGCATTCAGCTTAGCATCATCAATAATTTCATTGATATAGCTGGCAGCATCAAGACGAGCCTGATCCTTCAAACTCTCCACGAGACGATTCTTAGCTTCCTCAGCGCTCAATCCGGAAAGTTCTTCCAGCTTAGCCTGCTCCTGCTTCTGCATCTTCTCAAGTTCCTGCTGCTTGACAGTGAGAAGTTTCTTTTCATTATCAACACGCTGCTGATACTGATCAACCTCCTGCTTGCGACGACCGAGATCCTCCTGACGCTGGTTGAGAGAGATTTCGCGCTGTTTAAGTTTATTCTCACTCTGCTGAATACGGGAATTGCGCTGCTGCACTTCCTTCTCCAACTCAGCTTTCTTATTGAGGAACTTCTCTTTCACTTCGAGAAGTTTTTTCTCCTTTAATACTTCTGCCTCTTTACTGGCAGTATCAATCATTTCATTATATTTTCCCTTGATAACATAACGGAAAATGAAAAAGCCCACTGCTCCACCAAGGCAGAGACCGACTAAGGCTGCTATAATTGTTACTATCATTATTATATATATTTATTAAAATTCACTCAAAGTTAGCTGCTTATTATTTCAGAGCGTCTTCTATCTCGGCAGTCAACTTCTCAAGAATCTCATTATAAGGCTGGGTGTCATTCTTACCCTCTTCCTTTTCATATCTCAGCGCCACATCAAGTAGTGCCATATACAAAATCTCCTTGTCGCTCTTACGCCCCTTAAAGATTTTAGTATATGAATTCACTATATCGTCAATCAATTTTGCAGATTTACGATAATACTCCTCATCCTCTCTAGGTATTCTTACCGAGAGGTCAGTATCATAGACATGTAACCTAATCTGTAACTTGTCTTGTGTTTGATCTACCATCGCTCCGATTATTTATCGCTCAGTAGCGTAATACATTTATTGACATCTCGGATAAGCTTGGCGATACGTTTCTGAGTAGTTTCAATATCTGCATCAGAAATCGTCATCATCTTCGCCATCTTCAAACTGTCGTAATCATGCTGCGCCTGAGTCAACTTATCCTCCAATTCCTTTATTTTGGCATCACGCTCATCCACCATGGCATAAAGCTCCGTATTCTCCTGCTTGACCTCGTCAAACTTGAGAATCATCTGCCTTACTCTCGTGGCAAACGTATTGATTGTTTTCTCATTTGCACTCATGCTTTTTTGTTTTTGGCTACAAATTTAAGAGAATAATTTGAAAAAAACAAATTTTCTACTATATTTTTTTAAATTTAAAGGGATTTACTTACTTTCCCATCTTTTGCTTTGCCTTTTCAACATCTTCATCAGATGGACGTGGCTCCTTCTTTGCAAGCATCAATACCTGGAAAGCAAAATCTGTCACCCACTGCTGGCTGAAAGCTAATCGCTTGTTGAACTGGCGCAACTGGAACACAGTCTTCAATGTGCTGGCATCGCTATAATCATTCTTGTTGAAGATATCATCTACAGTCTTTGCTGTCAACTTGTATAAAGAATTTTTCATAAAGCTAGGCAAGCGCAGCTTGAACTTCATCAAGTTGCCCATCAGCATCATCAAATCCTGGGTGAAGTTCTGGAACTGGATGAGATACACATTCACATCCTGCAGTTTCTGACAGTTCTTACGGATACTTGAATCAATCTCCTTGAAGAAGGAATCATCAGTATCATAAATATTCTTCATCATTTTCTTAACCTGCGCCTTCTCGCCGATACCAAGACGATTGTTTACAGTTGGAACATGCAAACTGGTCTTGAACACTCGCAAGTCTGGCAACATTGCCAGATTAGTAATACCTAATTGAGAAGCCAATGCAGCCTGGAAGTATACACGGACCAGCGTCATATAATCTTCCATTCCACCTACTTTCTTATCGTCATTTTTATGACTGAATAGTTTTGAAAATATTCCCATTCTTATTTCGTTTTATACTTTAATGTTTTCAATTGTTCTGCAAAAATACAATAAAATCACTAAATATCAAAATCAAAGGGGCGTTTTTTCTTCATAAATATGTTTTTTCTTGGAAAAACAACGATTTTATCGATTTTTCTATTCAAGTTTCAATTATTTTTAGTACCTTTGCCACGTTAATTAATTAATATTTGTGTTCCAACAGAGAAGATATATGAAGGGAATAGTTTTAGCAGGCGGGTCTGGAACCAGACTTTACCCAATCACTAAAGGAATCAGCAAACAGTTGATTCCCATATTCGACAAACCGATGATATACTATCCGGTATCAGTTTTAATGCTGGCTGGAATCAAGGATATTCTTATTATTTCAACACCATTCGACTTACCTGGTTTTAAACGTCTCCTTGGAGACGGAAGCGATTTAGGAGTACATTTCGAATATGCAGAACAACCATCTCCAGATGGATTGGCACAGGCTTTTATTATCGGTGAGAAATTCATCGGCAATGATAATGTCTGCCTGGTATTAGGCGACAACATATTTTACGGTGCCGGATTTACCGGACTTCTCAAAGCCAGCGTAAAAGCTACAGAAGAAGGATTGGCAAGTGTCTTCGGCTATTATGTCAATGATCCGGAAAGATACGGTGTTGCTGAGTTTGACAAAGAAGGCAATTGCCTCAGTATTGAGGAAAAACCCAAACATCCAAAAAGCAATTATGCGGTTGTAGGACTCTACTTCTACCCAAACAGTGTGGTAGATGTTGCCAAGCATATCAAGCCAAGTGCACGTGGCGAGCTGGAGATTACTACTGTCAACCAACATTACTTGTCAGACAACACACTTAAAGTAAGAACTCTCCAAAGAGGTTTCGCCTGGTTGGACACCGGTACTCACGACAGTTTGTCAGAAGCAAGTACGTTCATTGAAGTGATCGAAAAGAGACAGGGACTGAAAGTAGCATGTCTGGAAGAAATTGCATTTAAACAAGGTTGGATTAACAAAGAACAGCTGTTGAAACTTGCAGAACCTATGCAAAAGAACGGATATGGAAAATATTTGCAGGAACTAGCTTTGGGTAAATAATAAAATTGAATCTATCAGTATTCTTGCCACTCTCATAGAAGTGGTTGGGATAATATATAATAAGGTATAATTCAAATAACAACATTAAAAGAATAATGGAAGAGAACAAGAACTTACAATTAGAAGGCGCAGTTCAGGAACAGGAAGAGAAATCTGCCATTGACTTTCAGTTGATTTATACAAATCTGATTCTCAACTGGAAATGGTTCGTACTCTCTCTTATCGTTTGTCTGGGCATAGGCTATCTTTACCTGAGATATGCTACTCCAGCCTATCAAGCATCTACCAAGGTACTCATTAAAGACGATGATGACAGCAAACGCAGAGGTAGTTTGGGTAGTAGCATGATTCAAAGTGCTGCCAACCTCGGCTTTATGTCAAACTCTAATGGTATTGATAACGAGATTGAGATTTTGTCGGCTCATGACTTGGCTCAACTCGCAGTTCACGATATGAAAATATACGTTAACTACTATCATAAGAGCGCTTTCAAGGACCCTCTGGTATATAAAGAGCAGGAAGTATCAGTAGACCTGGATTTGCCACATCTCAAGAAGCTGAACGCTCCTATCAAGCTCAGCATCGAAAAGGAAGGTACAAAGTATCACGTAAAGGGTACATACAATTTACCAATTGATGCTTTCTCTTTCGAAAAAGAGGCCAGTGAATTTGAGAAGACTTTCGACCGTCTGCCAGCAACTATCAGCACAAGAGTAGGTACGCTGACCTTTACTCCTAGCAAGATTTACAAACTGGAAGATGGAGAAGTACTGAAAGCTGTCATTGTCTCTCCGGAAATGGCTGCCAAGCAGTATACAAAGAATCTGACTGTCAGTCAGACATCCAAGACTACAACGATTGCAGAACTCGTATTGAACGACGAAAACCCTCAGAGAGCTTTAGACTATCTGAATACACTCCTCAAGGTTTACAACCGTCAGGCAAACGAAGACAAGAACGAAATTGCCTACCGCACAGAGCAATTCATCAACAACCGTTTACAAAAGATCAATGCGGAGCTGGGCAATACAGAAGGACAGCTCGAAAGCTACAAGAAGCGCAACAAGGTGATCGAGATGAAGCTGAACGCTACAGCTACCATCGCAAACTCTGACGCTTATGCCCAAAAGCTTCAGGATGCCAATACTCAGGTAGAATTGCTGAACGAGCTTGGTAAGTACATGAACGAGCCAGGTAACAAATACCAGCCTATCCCATCCAACGTAGGTTTGACTGATGAAAGTTCAACAGAACTCATCAACCAGTACAACAAAATAGCCCTGGATCGCAACAACGCTTTGCATGCAGCCAGCGAGACTTCTCCTACAATAACTCCTCTGACCGCACAGTTGGATGCACTCACAACATCTATCAAACGTGCCATGAGACAAGCTAAGCTGGGCATGGAGATACAACGCAACAGCATCGCTAAGCAGGCTGCAGAATATGCAGGACAAATCGGCAACTCACCAGAACAGGAAAGAGTTCTGACACAGATTGGCCGCCAACAGGAAGTAAAGTCTGGTCTTTACCTCATGCTGCTTGAGAAACGCGAAGAGAACTCTATCTCCCTGGCTGCAACTGCAGATAAGGGCAAGATCATTGATGCACCTTCCTTTATCGGCAAGGTGAGCCCAAAGAGCTCAATCATCATGCTCATAGCATTGGTTCTCGGCTTGGCAATTCCTGCAGGTATCCTCTTCCTTATTGAGTTCTTCAAGTACAAGATTGAAGGTCATGAAGATGTTGTCAAGTTGACACAGATTCCTGTCATAGCAGACATCCCTGTTGCCAGTGATGCTGCCAAGAAGGAAGGAAAGGCTGATATTGTGGTTCACCAGAATGTCAACAACCTGATGGAGGAAATCTTCCGAGGCTTACGTACCAATATTCAGTTTATGCTGAAAAGCGATGAGAAGGTGATGATGTTTACCTCTTCTACTTCAGGCGAAGGAAAGACATTCGTAGCTTCAAACATCGGTATCTCCCTCGCCTTGTTAGGCAAGAAGGTCATCATGGTGGGTCTTGACATCCGTAAGCCGCGTCTGGCTGAGTTGTTCCAGATAGACAACCACCACAATGGTATTACCAACCTGATTATTCATGATCATAATTCATGGGAAGATATCCAGAAGCAGATTGTTGCATCAGGCGTCAACAGTAACCTCGACCTTCTGATGGCTGGTCCTGTACCACCTAACCCAGGTGAGTTAGTAACAAGAGCAAGTCTTGACGACATCATCAACCAGCTGAAGCAGCATTACGACTATGTCATTCTTGATACAGCTCCTGTGGGTCTGGTAAATGATAGTTTGCAGCTCGGTCGTCTGGCAGACCTCTGCGTATATGTTTGCCGTGCAGACTATACTCCAAAGGCAAGCTTCGGAATGATCAACGGCTTGAGTGCCGAAAACAAATTGCCTAACATGTGCCTCGTGCTCAACGGCGTTGACCTCTCAAAGAAGAAACACAGTTTCTACTACGGAGTGGGCAAATATGGCAAATATGGCAAGTATGGTAACTATGGAAGCTATGGTTCATACGGAAAGTATGGAAAGTATGGAACTTACGGACAGTATGGTAGCTACGGCAACTATAGCAACAGCCATTACGGCAATGCCAACGACACAAGTATCAAGAAGTAATTGAATATTGAATCATTAAACTATTTATACAAAGAGAGTCTTTCTATATTTTTTATAGGAAGACTCTTTTAGATTAAAAGATATAAAGACTATGGCAACAATAGCAGTAGATTTTGACGGTACTATCGTAACCCATGAGTACCCAAAGATTGGTACAGAGTTACCTTTCGCAACAGAAACATTGAAGATGTTGATAAAAGACCACCACAAACTCATTCTCTGGAGCGTACGCGAAGGCAAGCTCCTGGATGAGGCTGTAGAATGGTGCAGAGAGCGTGGAGTTGAATTCTGGGCTGTCAACAAGGACTATCCGGAAGAAAGTCTCGAGAACAACAATCACTTCTCTAGAAAGCTGAAGGCAGACTGGTTTATCGACGACCGTGGTATCGGTGGACTGCCAGACTGGGGAGAGATTTATCAGATTATCACCAACCACACCAGCTACCGCAGAGTATTAAAGCAGAAATACTGCGCAGAACAGGAGACTCCTAAAAAGAAACACTGGTGGAGTCGCGGATAATCCAACAGTTCCAACCAAGTCCAAAATATGACAGCGGGTGTATCACTCTTAAAGTTGATACACCCGCTGTCTTTTTATCTCACAACAGATGGAAGACAAGCGCACATCAGCTGTCAGACGACCGCACAACAGCTGTTGTGCGGGTGCATAACAGCTGATGTGCGGACGAGAGAGCTAGCTTTTAGAAGAACTATACCTATATAAAACGACAACTTTTCCTATCTAACAGAAAGACTATCTCTGTATAAAAGGAAAGCCATTCTGAGAGAAAAGAAACTGTTACTCAGAAAGAACAAAGTCCTATACGGTATAAGGAAAGCCATCAACGTCAAAGAACAGTCAAAAGAAAAAGGGATATACCTGATGAATGGTATATCCCCTATTATTGATTTACTAAATGATTTTTTTATTCTTTAGAAGAACAAGTAGCGGTTATCCACTACGTGAGCCTTCATATAAAGCTCGTTCATGAAGTTACCAGCATACTGCATAGACTTCTGACGGCACTTCTGTTCGTATGTCTTCTCATCAAACTTAACAGGACGGTTAGACTTGTTAGTAACCTGGAAGAGGTAAACACCAGCATTACCCTTAACAGCATGTGCTGAGAAAGCGCCCTTCTTTGTCGCTGAAACAGCACCAGAAAGAGCTGGCTCGCTAGCACCAGTTGCTGCAATGAATGTAGGAGCAGCGAAAGTAATCTGGTTTACAGAAGAAATCTTACCACCCTTAGCCTTAGCAGCTGCGATACTCTTTACGCCGTTTACCTTAGCCATCAACAGTTCAGCCTTCTTGTCCTTGATAACCTCAGCCTTTACCATCTCCTTTACATCAGGATCGCTCAAGTCGCGGTAACCAATGCGATGAATCTTGTTAAGTACTACAACCAAAAGGTGGTTGTTGTCGCCACACTCATAGAGAGGAGAAACTTCACCTTCCTTAGCCTCGAAGATCCACTTCAATGCCTCACGGGTTGAATGGATATTAGCTACATAATGAGAAGCTGTTGTCATATCCTTCAACTCCTGAACCTTGTAACCATTGCCAGCAGCATTCTTCAACAAATCAGCTGAAGCCTGGTTGCCGCTAACGAAGCTAGAGAACTTGTTGTAAGCTGTACGATATGTGCCCTGTGAGAAATCAATAGTCTTCTTGATGACTGCAGCAACATACTTGTTAACCATTGCCTTGCGGTCAAGAACCTGAAGAACTACGTAACCCTGGCCCAACTGGAGCTGGTTAAGAGAGTTAACAGAAGCTGTATTCAATGTATTGATGAACGCCTTGTTGTCCTTGTCCATAGTCTGAGCATACTCATACTGCTTTGTTGTCATCCAAGCCTTCTCACCAGTCTGACCATACTTCTTGGCGATAGCCTCGAAATCAGCACCACCAGCGATAGCACCCTGGATAGAGTCTGCCTTGGTCTTAGCCTCAGCTACAGAATTAGCAGCTACTTGGATTACGCGATACTGTACTGAGTCTGGCAACTGCTGCTTGCTAACCAACTTAACGATGTTCAAAGTATTATCAGCAGTATTAGCCTTTACAGCAGAAGTTGAACCTACTGCCATAGAATCCAATACTGCTGCGATGTCAGAAGGATAAGCCTCCTTGCTGACAGGAATACCAAGATAAGATACAGTAGAAGCAGCCTTACGAACAACTTCTGCAGGATCAGCTGCAGCAGCGAGCTGTGTCTGGAAACCAGCGAAATCCTTGTTGAGAGCTGCACGGTCAGCAGCAGAAGCCATCACCTCGATGTCTACATACTTGATGTCACGAGTCTCAACAGGCTGCTTGAAACGAGCCTTCAACTCATCATACTTAGCCTTCAAATCACTCTCCTCAACCTTTACCTTATCGTCCTGGATATCAGAATAAGGGAAAGCAGCCAACTGAATCTGGCTCTCCTCATTCTCCTCCTTGAAAGCCATCTTAGCCTCTACAGGATTTGAAATGAAGCAGTGAGCAAGAAGAGCCTGATACTTCTGAGCCAAAGTTTGCTGACGAAGAGTCTTCTCGATGAATGACCAGTAGTTGTAAATCTTGGTATACTGATCCATCAACTGAGCGTTGGCTGGGTTAGCCTTCTGAGTCTTATAATCAGCCAAGAACTTCTGGAGAGCAGATACATCGAAACGACCAGTCTGCTGGTTAACGAAAGGAGTCTGCTGAAGCATTGGGTTGGTACCAGTCTTCAAGATGTCCTGAAGTTCAGCGTCAGTAACTGTCAAGCCGAGCTTGCCAGCTTCCTTAGCAATCATCTGATTCTGAACATAAGTGTTCCACACCATGTCCTTAATCTGGTTCATCTGCTGCTCAGGAAGATTCTCCTGACCCTGTTGCATTTTAATAACTTCTGTGTACTCATCAACGAGCTTCTGGAATTCCTGCACGCTGATTTTCTCGCCATATACCTCACCAATCTGCTGACGCTCATTGTTCTTTGCAGAATCACATGAACGGAAAGCTTCTTCGGCAAGGAAGGCGAAAAGGCCAAAACTGATAATACATACCAGAATGACGCCTCTTTTTCTAATTGTTCCTAATGCTGCCATTACGTTTTTAATTTTTATTTTATTTTTATTTTCTTATTATTAAGTGAGCATCGCCATAAGAATGATGAGGATTCTCAAATCCTTAAAACTAGCCAATTGTCTGCAAAATTACAAAAAATAAACGAGAATAGGGAATTTTTCATTAGCTTTTTTAAAACTGATAACGAAAAACATAAAAAAAACTGAGCCGAAGCTCAGTTTTAACCTAAAATATGAAGTTTAACCAACTCTATTTTACGAGAAGTAGACTTGATAATCTTAAACTCAAAGTGATTGAACTTAATGACTTCATTCAACTTAGGAAAACTCTGATACTCATGAAGTATCAAGCCACCCACGGTCATATAGTCATCGCTCTCAGGCAAATCGAGATCAAACTTCTCGTTCACCTTATCAATTTCCAGTCGAGCTGACAACAGGTAATCCCCATCATCCGTCTGCTTGGCAACATACTTTTCTGCATCATGCTCATCCTCAATATCGCCAAAGATTTCCTCTACGATATCCTCCAGACTCACCAGACCGCTGGTACCACCGAACTCATCTACTACCACACCGAGCGACTTCTTCTGCTGAAGGAAAGTCTGCATCAGCTTCTGCGCCTGCATCGTTTCAGGAACAAAAGGCAAAGTGCGCACATGATCCTGCCATTTCACAGGATTATGGAAGAGTTCCGAGCTATGGATATAGCCGATGATATGATCTATATCCTCCTCATATACAATGATTTTCGAGTTACCGCTTTCTATGAATTTCTGACGCAATTCCTCCAAAGACGTATTCTTCTCTACTGCCTGGATTTCTGTACGTGGAACCATACAGTCACGTACTTTGGTATCGCTGAAGTCGAGCGCATTCTGAAATATCTTGACTTCATCATTAATTTCATCTTCATTGGTAGCATTATCAATGCTCGACTGAACCAAATAGTCAAGATCCACCTTGGAAAAGCCCTCATCTCCCGATTCAGTATCCATCTTCATGCCCACCAGGCGAAGCAGAACCTTACTCAAGAAGGTACTGAACTTGCTTATCGGCCACAAAACCACATAGCATAGATAGGCTATGGGACTGAAGATGGCAAGCAGGCGGTTAGGATTGGCCTTGAAAAGAGTCTTGGGCAAGAACTCGCCAGTAAACAAGACGATCAAGGTAGAAAGAATGGTATCAGCAGGCACCGTAAAAGCCGCATCCATCCCGCTGAAGATTGTATTATCAAACAGTCTGGCTATCAGAATACCATACACGACGAGGGCAATATTATTGCCCACCAGCATCGTGCTGACGAAGCCGTTTGGATGGTTATAAAATAAAGAAATCAAACGTTGCGTAAGACCGTTTTTCTCCTTATCCATTTCCGCCAACATACGGTTGGAAGAAACAAAGGCAATCTCCATACCGCTGAAGAAAGCAGAGAAAACCATCGTAATGATTATACCAACGATAAGACTTAAATCAACCTGTTCCATTTATTCTATAATTTAATGCATGATAGGGATAGTCGTTGCCCTAACAGGTGTAGCCTGCTGGCGGATAGGTGCAGCAGTAGAATCATCTGGAGCAGGAGCTGTTCCAGAATCATTTCCACCAAAGTCACCCTTTTCAAAACTACCTTTAGAATTGCTGACAAAATAGCGAGTCATCTTCTCATCACTCCAGAAATGGGTACCCTGAAGGGTACGCTCCGGTGTGATTAACTTACTGAATACATTGCTGGAAATCTCGTGTCTGTTCTCGTCCCAGGTAAGCTGTTCGCTGCTGAAGCGCAAGCCATCCTTGGTCAGAATTCTCACTCGACCATATAATTTCCAAACACGCTGCTGATCAAAATAATAGGCTGTATCACACTGGATATAGCTATTGATATGAAACTTCTCGTCAAACTGTTCGAGCAGAAGTCCCTTATTGAAAATCCAACGGGAAGGATTGCGATTGGTATTTACTTCCCATCGCTCTGTCACAATACGATATTTGATCACTCCGGAATCACTGATAAGGGTATTGACACCATACGACGTCATCATGGCAACCGAATCCTTGGCATGGATAGCAGCTGCCGTATGCTCCACCTGCTCCTGACAACCTGCCAGAATCATGGACATCAATATTCCTATCAGAAAAGAGTTTCTTAGCTTATACATTATTATATATACGTGCGAGATATGTATTATCTATATGAACGCAGAAGAGATGCAGCAAAGAATTACTGCATCTTCCACTTCTTAAACCAGCCTTCATTGAATGTCAGACCGATATTGATTCGAAAAACATTCTCCTTAATCAAGCCATCAGCTGAGTTCTTGACCCACTGACCACTGATGTTCAGGAGAGAACGGCTGTTATAGCTGTTCATGATAGGAATGCCGAAACCGGCACTCACTGATATTTCCTTTGGACCATCTACCCCATTCATCTTATAATAAGGAGTAGCATAGCTGGCACCCAAGCGATACTGTACACGCTTCAGGAAAGCACGGTCACGCTCATTGTAGCAATATTGAGCACCGAAATTGAACTTACTTCTATCTTTGTAAATACCGTCTTTCAGGCTATAAGTAGCTTCATTGTTCTTCATTTCGAAAGTAGGATAGCCTTCTGCACCCCACTTCTGAAGCGTATAATCAAGACCTACCTTCCACTGGTTGCTATGATTCCACATCAAACCAACACCATACATGGTTGGCAGACTATGAGCCTTACCAATAGAGAACGGAATGGTATCCGAAGTATTGGTCTGAGCATTACTAGAAATAATGTTCATATCGGCAGAGCCTCCCAGATTATGTCCTGGAGTAAAGGTTGCACCAACAGTTACCCAATCCTTCTTGGTCACCTGCTGGGTATACTGAGCACCCAAATCCAGACGGTAGCTGTTTATCTTCGAATTATAAGTTCTGGTCAACGTCTTATAATATGCATTACTGTAGCTATTGGTGATATATTTGGTATAATCACCCCAAAGATAGGAAATATTGGCACCCACTGAGAGTCCCTTGATTGGTTCCCAACCAGCACCGACATAAGCCTGATGCAAACCACCCTCACCATGGAAGGTATTGGTATAATAGACATCCTTATCAGATGCATTTACCCAATCAGAAGAAGAATAATCATATCCAATATTAGTGAAAGGAACCACACCGAAACTCATTCCGAGATGACGGAAAAGGCGGAAACCAGCTACCACATACTCGAAATTGGAATTATTGGCATTCTTCTTCACTCCGTTCTCCTCAAAGTTAGTAATCTGACCAGAGATACCTGCATCAAAGATGAAGGTCATGGAATCGAGAGATGCATAGGAAGCAGGGTTCAGATAATTCACCTGATTATGCTCATGAAAACCAAGGCCCACACCATTCATACCACGATTGAAACCGGAAGTCTGGTCAGACAACACGCCTAAACCATACTGGCTGTATGGAGAATTGGTACCACTCTGGGCATTTGCTAAAAGAGTCGCCCCCAACATGAGGACTGCCATAAAAATCTTTCTCATTTATATATAAAACCGTCAAATTTATATTCAGAGTGCAAAAGTATTAAAAAAAATCTAGAAAAAAGAAGGATAATTGAAAATAATAAGGTATTTTTGCATCGTGAAACGTTTTAAGCATATTTTCGGAGTCATTTTAGCCGTTATTTTAACCAATTTAACTTCTAAGATGATTGCACAGGATTTTTCAGGCAATTATACGTCTGATATTTCTGTGCAGAACAGTCGTGCCTTTGAAAACGCCACGAATTGGCTCGACTCAGTAGATATATCACTTCTTACTTGTGGCCCTGGTCAGGAAGTGTGGTCGTACTATGGACATACCGCTTTGCGCATCCAAGATAAGGTTCATGACAGCGATGTTGCCGTAAACTGGGGTATGTTCAGTTTCAAACAGCCTTTCTTTGTGCTACGATTTGTCTTCGGACTTACCGACTACCAGATTGGCATATTCCCAATGAGCGACTTCATCGCGGAATATTCAGCAGAAGGCAGATGGGTAAGGCAACAACGTCTCCAGCTCTCAAGACAGGAGAAGCTGAAGATTCTGCGTGCCATAGAAGAAAATGCCAAGCCAGAGAACCGCACGTACAGATACAATTTCTTCTATGACAACTGTACCACCCGTGCCCGAGAGATGATACTCACCAACATAGGCTACAGCAACACCAACTTCAAAGACAACAATGTCCGTACTTCATACAGAGAAGAGATACATAAGCTCAATGAGCAAGACCATTGGGCGAGATTTGGGAACGACCTTCTGTTAGGTGTATACGCAGACTTTGATTTAGAGAGAAGAAACTGGGAATTTCTGCCAGACAACCTGAGTAAGGATTTTGCAACGGAGGGAAGAAAAGATTTCGTCAACGAATCTTCTGTAGAAGACGGTGTCAGTCCTGTCACATCAAACGGCTTCATCACCTTGGTAGACAGTACATCCTATGTAATACCACCAGTCAGTCAGGAGAATGTAGAGCAAGCTAGTGGAATCACCCCACAAGAAGTCGCAATAGGCTTTGCGCTTGTCATAGCTGTTCTTACTATCCTGGAGATTTATCGCAAGAAGAATCTATGGTGGCTAGACACCACCCTACTGGTACTCACCGGATTACCGGGTCTTATCCTCCTGGCAATGGTATTTTCCCAGCACCCTACAGTACAGCTTAATTTCCAGATACTCATCCTCAACCCTTTGAACCTCATCTTCGTATGGAAAGTAACGAAAAAGATGAGAATGGGCAAGCAGTATTGGTATTTCGAACTTTATGGCTGGCTGCTTCTGCTGTCGCTGTTCCTACAAATCTGGCAGACCTATGCAGAGGGCATGAGCATTTTGGCATGCACTTTGCTGATTAGAAACGGTATCAAGTCAACCATGCTAGAACTTAACAGCTACGGATTGCACAAATACGTACACAATAAATTTTATAGAAACAAAAGAAAACAAGAAACAACAAAATGATGGTAAACAGATATATCACAGCCCTTTTGGTTGTCCTTGCGGCAACTGGCATGGAGGCGCAGACTTATCAGCAGGCGCTGAAGTTTGCGCTTACGGATATATCCTACGATGAATTCATCCAACAACCGGAAGCGAAGGCATTGGAGGAGGACATCCTCTATGTCCTGAAAGCCATCAAGCAGGCTTCCGAGGATGAAAGCAGCACAGAATATCACTACCATCAGCCGGCTATCAGTATAGCGGCAAATACTGACATTCTGACAGATTCACATTCACATATTTATTTTTATCCCGTTATTGCACATAAGTATATGGCACCATACGGGAGCATCGTTATTCGAGGGCCAAACTGCTGATTATTTGCTTTCTGACAGCAAAACAAGCAAGAAATGCTGCCAGAAAGGGCAATAATCGGAAAAATATTGCAGATTTACAGATATTTTTTGTATTTTTGCAAGCTAGTAAACAAAGAACAGGAAAAAGCAGAAGAGGAAAAAGGACTGACAGAGCACATTTGCCAGAACTCCTTTAACTCCTTAACTTCTCCTATTCATATATCATACATCGAATAATAATAAAAAATAAATATACAATGAACTTTAACAAAATTCTTCAGTCATTGTTTGGCAACAAGTCAACTCGCGATATGAAGTTGATCCAGCCAATCGTAGAAAAGATCAAGGCAGAGTATCCTAAGATGCAGGCCTTAAGCAATGACGAACTTCGTGCAAAAACAAAGGAAATCCAGAAGTACGTAAAAGAGTATGCCAACGAGGAAAAGGCAAAGATTGCTGAACTCAAGGCTAAAATCGAAGACACTCCTATCGATGAGCGTGAAGGTATCTTCAACCAGATTGATAAGTTGGAGCAGGAAGCACTCGACAAGTATGAGGTAGCCCTCAACGAGGTTTTGCCTCAGGTTTTCGCTATCGTTAAGGATACTGCTCGCCGTTTCGCTGAGAACGAGGAAACAATAGTTACTGCTACCGACTTCGACCGCGAGTTGGCTTCAAACCCTGCTAACGACTTCGTTACCATCGATGGCGACAAGGCTATCTATCACAACCACTGGACAGCCGGCGGTAATGATATGAAGTGGGAAATGATCCACTACGATGTACAGCTCTTCGGTGGTGTTGTTCTCCATCAGGGTAAGATTGCCGAGATGGCTACCGGTGAGGGTAAGACCCTTGTAGGTACAACTCCTATCTTCCTGAACGCCCTCACAGGCAATGGTGTTCACGTCGTTACCGTGAACGATTACTTGGCTAAGCGTGACTCTGAGTGGATGGGACCTCTCTATATGTTCCATGGTCTCTCTGTAGATTGTATCGACAAGCACCGTCCTAATTCCGACGAGCGTCGCAAGGCATACCTGGCAGATATCACCTTCGGTACCAACAACGAGTTTGGTTTCGATTATCTTCGTGATAACATGGCTACCAACCCAGCCGACCTGGTACAGCGCCAGCACAACTACGCCATCGTCGATGAGGTCGACTCTGTGTTGATTGATGACGCCCGTACCCCATTGATTATCTCCGGTCCTATTCCAAAGGGCGATGACCAGATGTTCGAGCAGTATCAGCCATTGGTTGAGAAACTTTACGAGGTACAGCGCAAGCAGGCTACAGAATTGCTCGCCGAGGCTAAGCAGAAGATTAACGAAGGTACAAAGACTAAGAATCAGGAACTCCTTGACGAAGGTTTCCTCGCACTCTTCCGTTCTTACAAGGCATTGCCTAAGAACAAGCCATTGATTAAGTATCTTTCTGAGGAAGGTATCAAGGCAGGTCTGCTGAAGACCGAGGAGTACTACATGGCAAACAACAACCGTGAGATGCCTAAGGCTACAGAGCCATTGTACTTCGTAGTAGACGAGAAACTGAATTCTGCCGACCTTACCGATAAGGGTACAGACTGGTTGGCTAAGCAGGTAAACGACAAGGAACTCTTCGTATTGCCTGATATCACAACTGAGATGAGCGAACTCGAGGCTCGTACAGACCTTTCAGACCAGGAGCGTCTTGACAAGAAAGACGAGATGTTGGCTCACTATGGTGTACAGAGCGAGCGAGTACACACCTTGCAGCAGCTCTTGAAAGCATACACCATGTTTAATAACAACGACGAGTATGTCGTGATGGACGGACAGGTGAAGATTGTGGATGAGCAGACAGGACGTATCATGGAAGGCCGCCGCTGGAGCGATGGTTTGCACCAGGCTATTGAGGCTAAGGAGCATGTAAAGGTAGAGGCTGCTACACAGACCTTCGCTACCATCACACTTCAGAACTACTTCCGTATGTACCACAAGCTCGCCGGTATGACCGGTACTGCAAGTACAGAGTCAGGTGAGTTCTGGGATATCTACAAACTCGATGTTGTTGAGATTCCAACCAACCGCCCTATCCAGCGTAAGGACTTGGATGACCGTGTATACAAGACAGCCCGCGAGAAGTATCGTGCAGTTATCGATGAAATCGAGGAAACACGTAATGCTGGCCGCCCAGTCTTGGTAGGTACAACATCTGTCGAGATTTCTGAGTTGTTGAGCAAGATGTTGAAGATGCGCAACATTCCTCATAATGTATTGAACGCTAAGTTGCACCAGCAGGAGGCTCAGATTGTAGCCGAGGCAGGTCGCTCAGTTAACGGTAAGGGTGCCGTAACCATCGCTACCAACATGGCAGGTCGTGGTACCGATATCAAGCTGACTCCTGAGGTAAAGGCTGCAGGTGGTCTTGCCATCATCGGTACAGAGCGTCATGAGAGCCGTCGTGTAGACCGTCAGCTCCGTGGTCGTGCCGGTCGTCAGGGTGACCCAGGTTCTTCTGTATTCTATGTATCATTGGAGGATAAGCTGATGCGTCTGTTCGCTTCAGAGCGTATCGCCAAGGTAATGGACCGTCTCGGTTTCGAGGATGGCGAGCGTATCGAGAGCCCAATGATCAGCAAGAGCATCGAGCGTGCTCAGCGCAAGGTTGAGGAAAACAACTTCGGTATCCGTAAACACCTCTTGGAGTATGATGACGTGATGAACCGTCAGCGTACCGTTATCTACGAGAAGCGTCGCCACGCCCTCATGGGTGAGCGTATCGGTATGGATATTGCCAACATCATCTGGGACCGCGTATTGAACATCGTCAACAACAACGACTTCTTTGGTGCCAAGGAAGAGTTCCTGAAAGTTCTCGCTATGGAGATTCCATTCAACGAGGATGAGTATGAGAACGGCAGACGTGAGGATTTGGCAGAGCGTGCTTTCCAGGAAGCAATGGCTACATTCAAGCGTAAGACAGACCGCATCCAGGCTACAGCTATGCCTATCATCAAGCAGGTATACGAAAACCAGGGTGCTATGTACGAACGCATCATGGTGCCTATCACAGACGGCAAGCGCATGTACAATATTCCTTGCAACCTCAAGGAGGCATACGAGAGCGAGGCTAAGAACGTAGTGAAGGAGTTTGAGAAGAGCGTTGTTCTTCAGATTATCGATGACGACTGGAAGGAGAACCTCCGCAAGCTCGACGAACTGAAGCACTCTGTACAGAATGCAAGCTACGAGCAGAAGGATCCTCTCCTCATCTTCAAGTTGGAGAGTGCCAAGGTTTGGGATGCCATGATCAATGACATGTACGACCGTATTGCAAGTATCCTGATGCGAGGTCAGATTCCAGTAATGGAGCAAGAGCAGCCAGTTCAGGAGGCAGCTCCTGAGCAGCGCACTCAGCAGAACTATGTTGAGAGCAAGGTTGATTTGGATGCAGAGCGTGAGGCCCAGGAGGCAGCTGCTAACCAGGATACCCGAGAGGGCGCACAGGTAAACCGCACTCCTTACCGTGCAGAGCACATGCCACGTCCTAACGACCCATGTCCATGCGGAAGCGGCAAGAAGTTTAAGAACTGCCACGGCAGAAACCTGTAATCACAGAGAATGATGATGCTCTTATATATATAATAAGGTATAAGAACATTCATCATCAGAAATAATGATAAGAATACCTAGATTTGATGATACTCTCATCATTTCTAGGTATTTTTGTTTTAAAACTACATTATTGCTACTAAGTTGCAAAAAATTATTAGTATTTTTGCAGTCGAAAAGAAAAAAGAGCTGACCATGAGGTCATGCCCCAAAGAAAAGAACAAGATTAAAACAAGGAAAGATATATGAAATTATCAGAACTTAAAACAGGTGAAAGCGCCGTTATCGTCAAGGTATCAGGACACGGTGGCTTCAGAAAGAGAGTCATCGAGATGGGATTCATCAAGGGCAAGAAGGTTGATGTGCTTCTGAACGCCCCACTCCAAGACCCTGTAAAATACAAAATCATGGGCTATGAAGTTTCTCTCCGCCACAGCGAAGCCGACCATATCGAGGTGGTTTCCATTGATGAAGCCAAGAACGATGCAAAGCTCAGCAAGGCGGAAGAAGAAGACCGCCAGCAGGTAATTGACTCAAAAGTAGTAGATTCCAACGATAGCGACGAGCAGGCGCTCGGCGACAAGATGCTCGTGGCTGAAAGAAAATACTCTGCCAGCAACGAAGCCTTGGCAGAACAGGAAGCAGAAAGACTCCACCGCGTCATCAATGTGGCACTGGTGGGAAATCCAAACTGCGGTAAGACTTCATTGTTCAACTTTGCTTCGGGTGCTCACGAACGCGTAGGCAACTATAGCGGTGTAACCGTAGATGCGAAAGTAGGTGAAGCCGATTTCAACGGCTACCACTTCAATCTGGTAGATTTGCCGGGCACCTATTCTCTCTCGGCTTATTCGCCAGAAGAACTCTATGTGCGCAAGCAGCTCATCGAGCATACGCCGGATATCGTCATCAACGTCATCGACACCAGCAACCTGGAGCGCAACCTCTATCTCACCACACAGTTGATAGATATGCACATCCGCATGGTCTGCGCCCTCAACATGTTTGATGAAACAGAGAAGCGTGGCGATAACATCGACTACGACAAACTGGGCGAACTCTTCGGTATCTCGATGATTCCTACCGTCTTCACCAATGGCCGAGGCGTGGACAAGCTCTTCGAGACCATCATCGAACTCTACGAAGGCAAGGAAGATTCCAGCGCTCACTATCGCCATATCCACATCAACCACGGACATGAGATAGAACACGGCATCGAACATATCCAGAAATATCTGAAGGCAGATGATTCCATCCGCCAGCGCTACTCTACCCGATACCTCTCTATCAAGTTGTTGGAGAATGATAAGCACGCCGAGGAATACGTAAGCCATCTGAACTCTGCAAAGGAAATCTTCGCAGCCCGTGATGAGGCAGCCAAACGTGTGAAGGAAGAGAGCCTGGAAGATAGCGAAACCGCCATCATGGATGCCAAATATGGTTTCATTCATGGCGCATTGCAGGAAGCAGGCTATGAACCGGGCAAGGCGAAGGATACCTATCAGGTAACCCACCTCATCGACAGCATCCTGACCAATAAATATGTAGGATTCCCTATCTTCATTCTCCTGCTGTTCATCATGTTCTCAGCCACCTTCGTACTGGGCGAGATTCCTAAGGGATGGATTGAGGACGGCGTGGCGTGGCTGGGCGAGTTCATCAGCAATACAATGCCGGATGGACCAGTGAAGGATATGCTGGTAGATGGTGTGATTGGTGGTGTAGGTGCCGTGATCGTGTTCCTGCCACAGATTCTGATTCTGTATTTCTTCATCTCTTATATGGAGGATTCGGGATATATGGCTCGTGCCGCCTTCATCATGGATAAGCTGATGCACAAGATGGGCCTGCATGGCAAATCATTCATTCCGCTGATTATGGGATTCGGCTGTAACGTACCTGCCGTGATGGCAACGAGAACCATCGAGAGTCACCGTTCGCGTCTGATTACGATGCTGATTCTGCCATTGATGAGCTGTTCTGCTCGTCTGCCAATCTACATCATGGTCATCGGAACGTTCTTTGCCATCCAATACCGTTCACTCATCATGGTATCGCTCTATCTCATCGGCATCTTCCTAGCCGTGATATTGAGCCGCATCTTTGCCAGTTTCGTGGTGAAGGGCGAAGATACCCCATTCGTAATGGAGCTGCCTCCTTACCGCTTCCCTACCTGGAAGGCGATAGGCCGCCATACCTGGGAAAAGGGTAAGCAGTACTTGAAGAAGATGGGTGGTATCATCCTTGTGGCAAGTATCATCGTATGGGCTTTGGGTTATTTCCCTCACAATGAGGAACTTGACAACCAGGCTCAGCAGGAGCAGAGCTATATCGGCAGAATCGGTAAGACCATCGAGCCTATCTTTACCCCACAGGGTTTCGACTGGAAACTGGATGTGGGCTTGGTATCCGGTGTAGGTGCCAAGGAGATTGTAGCCTCAACGATGGGCGTGCTCTACAGCAACAACGACAGTTTCTCTGACGATCAGGATTACAACGATGAAGACGGAAAATATGAGGTTTTGAAGAAGCAGATGACTTCTGACCTGAAGAAGACCTACGGTTATAGCGATGCCGAGGCAGCAACGAAGGCAACGCTCACCGCCTATTGCTTCCTCCTCTTCGTATTGCTCTACTTCCCTTGCATCGCCACGATAGCCGCCATCAAGGGCGAAACGGGCAGTTGGAAATGGGCAGGCTTTGCCGCCGGCTACACTACGCTATTGGCATGGGTAGTATCAGCCCTGGTCTTCCAGATAGGAAGCTTGTTTATATAACATAACAACATGAAATCAGAAAAAGGGTGTGACTAGTTGATTAGTCACACCCTTTTTGTTTGTTGCGCATAAGAATGAAGGCCGTTCTTACCTGCCGGAAATGTCAGGAGAAGCAGGAAAGTTCTTGGTAAGCCATAAGAAAAAAGTAAATGCCCTAATAGAAATCTATGTTCAGTACTGCTGAACTTAAGTTCAAAAGCTTTGAACATAGAATTCCATTAAGGGAAGAAACAATTATCAGCAGTATGCACTCTGGGGAATCAGAACACATAAGCTTTATCTATTCTGACAAAGCAATCATCCGTACCAAACTGGCGTTTCGATTTATCCGACCAATTCGTACGCTCGCCTGTTACCTTCACTGTCAAAACGTATTTTCCTAATGGCATCTTCGGTGTAATCACCCGAATACCCTCCTGCGGAACCTTGCTATAGCAATCTAGTAACGAAGAATAAACCTTCTTGCCTTTTCTGTCAGTAATCTCTACAAAGGCATAACCTCCATGCGAATCCGTTTTACCCGTCAAGGCAATCTGCGTTCCCTTGAAAGACAGTTTCACCATCTTTCCTGGTTGATTGGAATTCAAGCGAAGTGACTTCACCGCTATCACCTTCTGCAAAACATCCTCCTGCTGAATAGTTTCCGGATTCCACGACTGCCAATACTCAGGGATACTCAACCGCTCGCCCTCCACCTTCATCGGCATCCAGACATAGGTGGCACAAGAAGCCTGATGAGGATAAGACCATCTGTCGCCCATATACATCGGTGTGCCATCAGGAAGCATCAGCACAAAAGTGCTCTGCGAATTCCAGGTCAGGGAACCTTCCGGACAGAACACCCCCTGCTTTTTCCAAGGGCCTGCGATATTCGTAGCCGTAAAATAGTAATTGTCGTTACGCTCCCAACTGGTAAGATTGGAAGTAAGCAGATAATACATGCCATTCTTCCTGAACATGGCAGGCGATTCACCCATTCCACCAACATAGGCTATCATCGTATCCACGCTGAGATAATCATCACTCAGCCTATAGATAGGTCCATGATGAATAAGCAGATAGCCCTTGCCATCTTCATCCTGAAAAACTCCCATATCCCAACGCTTGATAGGTTGCCCCTTGTATTGGAGCGTACCTCTCAACTGATAATCACCATTGATGGTCTGGCAGGTAGCCACGCCAATATGCGGGTCATTATACTTCAAATCATCCGCATGCATCAGCATCACATACTCGCCCGTCTTAGGGCACTTCATCACCTTCACTCTCTCTCCTATTCTATTTGGACCGAGGATGCCGTCCTTCTGTACCGGAAGGACAACACGCTCGAATTTCCAATTCACTAGGTCGTCAGAAGAATAGCATCCAAAGCCTGGGAAGGCATTGGAAGTATCACTCTTATATTCTCCAAAAAGCCAATACTTTCCGCCATCCCTGATGATGCCGGCACCATGGGCATTCACCGGGTTCTGATTCTGATCATACCAAGGGATGCCATTGGCTATCAAGGATTGGGCAAGAATAGGCAGCCTTGAGATGATCAAGGCTGATACTATCATTATTTTCAAGAAATATTTATTCATACACAAAAAAACTCCGATAGGATTAGTATCCAGTATTTTGCTTGAAATCACCAGTTGTCTGGTCGATAACCGACTGCGGAATTGGTCTTAACAAGATATGATTATCCATCTTGTTAATCTTACCTGCCAAATTGTTGTATTTCAGCGTTCGCTCTATCAGTTTACCAGTACGCTTCAAATCCATCCAACGATTATATTCTCCTGCCATTTCCCGAGCACGCTCATCGAGAATGAAATCAATATCCACCTGCTCAGGCTTAATATCCATATCAGCAGCATGACCAGGAAGGGCGGCACGCTCACGCACCTTATTGATACGTTCAGCAGCCTTCTGGGAGTCGCCAGCCTTATAGTAAGCCTCCGCTGCTAAGAGATAAGTGTCAGCCAAGCGGAAAAGGAAGATATCCTTGGTACTTGTATAGCTAGTATTATTGGAAGGATAAGATGAATTTGGGTCATAGAACTTCCAAATCATCGGACACATTCCCGAACCACCCACATGCTCTATATCTTGCTTCCATCTATCCTTGGTAACAATAATCGCATTAGGATTTTGGGCGATTACAGCCAAAGAGTCTTCCTTGGTGAAAGGTTGGTCGTATTTGGGGAAATACAATCGCAGATCTCCTACCTTCAAACCGATGTTCGTATCCTCCTTTGTGGCATAGAACTCGCTTTTGAAAGTAGCGTCATAACGACTGTCCTCTGCTGTATTGTAAAGGGAATACAGAAATTGGGTAGGCATAAACTGGTTTTTCTTCCAACCATAGGTCAAGTTACCTTGCTCAAAACCAGAAACAACCTTCGTCCACAACTCAAAGCCATAAAGGTTTTGCTGTCCATTACCACCATACTGACCCCCCAAAGAAGAGGCATCATACTGCACAGAGAAGATAATCTCCTTATTTTTCTCATTACCAGAAATAAACACATCACTGAAAGTTGGCATCAGCTCATACTGTCCACTGTTGATGACCTCGTCTGCCAAAGAAGCAGCCTTAGAGAAGTCCGTTGACTCAGCATACGACTTATAGCCACGAGTGAGATAAATCAAAGCCATCAAGTGCTTGGCAGCTCCCTGTGTAGCTCGTCCAAATTCGCTCTGGCTGGCAGGAAGTACCCCCACCACATCGTTCAATTCACTCAGAATGAAGGCATATACATTTTTTTCAGGAGTACGGGTAAACTCCGTAACAGGCGTATTGATTTCATCTGCAACAATAGCAATATCGCCAAACTGCTCCACGAGCAGATAATAATAATATGCTCGCAAGAATCTAACTTCTGCCAAACGCTGGTTGAGGTTCTTCTCTGACATTCCAGAAACCAAACTAGCCTTATTGATGGCTGTATTACAAACCTGAATGCCATAGTAAGCATTTGAGTAAAAATCACTCACATATCCATTCTGCGCATCCAAAGTGGCATACTCATTCAATTCGCTACTATAGATATCGCGATTACCATAGCTACCACTCACCAACTCGCTCTCACCACGAGTGTAGATGTCAACACCCAAGTTAAACAACCAAGGCTCATTTTTCCAAAGGGAGCGTAAGGTGGCGTATGAAGCATTCACCAAACTCTCATATCCATCCTTCTCCTGAAAATACTGTTCAGAATTGACATTGCTGAGGTTTTCCTCATCCAGGAAGCTGTCGCAAGAAGCCAATCCCAGTGCCAAGCAAGCACCTGCTATATATAAATTAATCTTTTTCATATCTATGTTTTTTTTAGAATTCTACTTTTACACCAATCAGATAGGTTGTATATCCAGTTGCCGTACCCCAAGTATTTTGGGTAGCCCACTCTGGGTCGAAGCCCTTATAAGAGGTAAAGGTGAATGGGTTATTGGTTGTCACATACAAACGGGTATGCTTGACATTGATTTTCTCCAACCACGACTTTGGCAAATTATAGCCTAAAGTGATGCTTCCCACCCTTACGAAAGATACATCCACATAGCGCATCGCATTATAATACTTGCCCTTATTGCCTGGCTGAGGATACTTATTGGATGGATTGTCCTTTGTCCAATAGTTTACGTTCACCTGCTTGTAATTGCCCTCGTAAGCCATATAGGCAGACATAAAGGCATCCTGCAACTGCGCTCCCTGCTGGGTATAGACATACACTGAGAAATCGAAGTTTTTAAAAGTAAAGGTATTGGTGATACTGCCAATCCACTTTGGAGAACGCTGCCCAATGATGCGCTTGTCATCGGAGTTGATAACACCATTGTCATCATAGTCTTTCACTTTCACCTGCCCAGGAGTCTGTCCATACTTGGCTGCCTCATCAGCCTCATCACTCTGCCAGATACCATCAAAGACATAATCATAGTTTACGTCAAGCGGATGGCCGATAAACCATTTGTTTGCCACATCATCTTGCTTGCCATTATAAAGTTCCATGATTTTGTTGGTATTCTTAGAGAATGTGATGTTGGTTTCCCATCCAAAGTCCTTGCCTTGGATATTAACCGTATTCAGACCTATCTCTATACCTCTGTTTCTTACCCATCCGATATTATCCCAAATAGAAGACCAACCTGTGGTCTTAGGGATATTACGCTTCATAATCAAGTCTTTGGCATCACGCTGATACACATCAACGGCACCATTGATACGGTTGTTGAAGAACCCGAAATCCAAACCCACATTGATTTCATGAGTCTTCTCCCAAGAAAGATTCTTGTTGGCGATTCCATTCTTATAATAAGCAGCAATCGCGTTACCACCAAAATCATAGTTCAGACGTGATATACCCGACTGGGTGCCATAGATGGAAACGGCATCATTACCCGTCACACCATAGCTAAGACGAAGTTTCAAGTTGCTAATAGCTGGCAGATTCTTCATAAAGTTCTCTTCCGTAATACGCCAAGCAAGGGCTGCGGAAGGGAAGAACGACCACTTGTTGCCATCAGCCAATCTTGAAGAACCATCATAACGACCTGAAACCGTCAATAGATAGCGGTCATTGAAGGAATACTGTATTCTTGCCAATACAGAAGCTAACGTTCTCTTCTGAAAATTAGTGGTGGATGCAGTTTGATTGCTCAAGCCCGCAGCACCCAAATTATACCAATAACTATTGTATGGGAAATCCTTGGCTGCTTGGTTAGATGACTCCCATTGCTCCATCTGGAGACTCTGCACAAGGCTAGCATTCAGATGATGCTTGTCCATCAACTTATCATAGGTAATCTGGTTGTCCCAAACATAAGACCAATAAGTATTTTGGTTGTATTGGGTTGTGATTGTTGCATTATTACCATTCGAGTTCTTGGCATTCTTGCCTACAATGTTACCATATCTAGTATAAAGCAACTGAGGAGCGAACTGTGTCTTAAGTTTCAGCTCCTTGATAGGCTTATACTGCAAATACACGTTACCAAACACCCTGTATCGCTTGGTTTCGCGATGCTCGCCATCAGCAGTGCTTTCCAGCAAAGGATTGGTTGTAGCATCGTTGCGAAACACGTGGTAAGTCAGGTTGCCATTCTCATCGTATGGAGAAGCCACCTGTGGCAAGCGATAAGCAGAGCGAAGCGTCTCATAGCTACCTTCATTTTGCTTACTATAAGTAAAGTAAAGGCTTCCCCCCATCTCCCAAGAGTTTAAAATCTTGCGATTCACGTTGAGATGGAGGTTATAGCGATTGAAGTCCTGGTCTCTCACCGTACCTTCCTCATGCAACTGTCCGACACCCAAAGAGAATGTACCTTTGGCATCACCACCTGAGGCGGTAATCGTATTACTATACTGCTGACCTGTACGCAACGTCAAGTCAATCCAGTCGGTATAATCCTTATTGTCTATTCTCTCCCACTCTTCCGGTGTAAAGAACTCGGCATTAGAGCGATCGGTGCTGCGGCCTTGGTTTTTAAACAACTCTGTGCGGAACTTCACATATTCATCACCATTCATCATATCAGGAAGATGACTTGCCAGACGAACACCATAATAACCATCATAATTAATAGAAAAATGCCCCTCCTTACCTCGTTTGGTGGTTACGATAATAACACCATTGGCACCACGGGAGCCATAGATAGCCGTAGCCGATGCATCCTTTAGAACATCAATCTTTTCGATGTCAGCAGGGTTCAAATCTCGTGCATCAGAAGAGGTAGGGATACCATCAATCACCCAAAGAGGCTCATTGCTATTATTGATAGAGCTCTTACCACGAACAACAATACTATAACTACCACCTGGACGAGCTGCATTTCGAGTAATGTTCACACCAGAAATTCTACCCTGCATGGCATCTACGGCATTCGTCTGGGAAGCAGAAGTAATGCTAGTGGCATCCAATGATGACACAGAACCCGTAACATCACTGCGCTTTACCGAACCATAACCAACTACCACCACCTCGTCAATCGCCTTGGAATCTTCCAGAAGAACTATCTTCAAAGCTTTTCCTGTCGCAACTTGTACTTTTTGAGTGATGTAGCCTACATAAGAGATTTCCAAAGTTGCCTTCGGAGCTATGGTAAGCGAGAAATTACCATTCAAGTCGGTAACAGTACCATCGCTCGTACCAACTACCTTAATCGTTGCTCCTATAATAGGCTCGCCATTAGAGTCAACAACCAGTCCTGAAATCTTTTGGCCTTGCTGCAAAATGTTCAACGCATTTTCGCCCATACCATAAGTAAAAGTAGGTACGGAAACCGTGAATCCCATACATAGCATCATAGCTGCCAATTTTGAATTTCTTTGTTTCATAAGTCATTACCTTTTAGTTATTACAATTGTTATTATTTATTTCTGCCGCAAAATTATCTATTTCTTCATAAAACTTATATTTTTTTTCGGTCAACAAGAAACGAAAAAAAATCAAAACTCTTTTAAGAACTACTTTTAGACCATTTATAACCGAAAATCAATCAACATTGCCCTTGGTTCTTGCACATTTGAGGAATAATTTGTAATTTTGGGCAACATTTAACACTTGAATTCGCAAGTATATCTATTTTTTTTTTATTTTTGTAGTTCAATATAAAAAACAAGAAGAATGAAGAAACTACTACTATTTTTGGGATTAATCCTACAGGTACTTGCCCTCACGGCAAGCACCTCATCCATATTTAAGAACTTGGGACTTAAAGAAGGACTATCCAATGGATTCGTAAATGACATGATTATCGATGGACAAGGTTTCATCTGGGCCGCCACAGAATCGGGGCTTACCCGAATCGCAGGCACAAAATGCACAATCTTTAAAAACAACAATTCTAACATTGATAATGATGGTATCATGGGATTGTATTACAACAAAGAAAGTAATTCTATCTGGATACTCTTCAAGAATGGACACATAGATGTGTTTGATTGCAAGACACAGCAATTCATACACTTCACACAAAAAATCCCCAAGAAAAGCGTTGCCGATATCAAGGGAGCTGCAGACGGAGGTATTTGGATAGCCTATTACGATGGCACTATCCAACATTACACCCCCAAGAATCAAAAGTTCTCAACCATCAGCAACAAACGTCTTCCAAATATAAAAAATGGCATTCGCAGCATTACGGATGATGGCAACGACCATCTGTATATCGGATTGCGAATCGAAGGACTCTATGTCTATAACCTCAGGACGCAAAAGACAAAATATTTCCGTCACAATCCTAATGACCCACAAAGTTTGCCAGGCGACAATGTGCGCTCAATATGCATTGACCATGCCAAAAACATTTGGGTGGGTACAAACCTGGGATTGGGATTACTCGACCCTTTCACAGGGAAATTCAAGGTGTTCAAGCATATCGCCAACAATCCAGCATCACTTGCTGGCGACAACATCCACCAAATCATAGAGATGAACGACAGGACTCTATGGATAGCCTCAGACATTGGCGGAATCAGCGTCCTCGACCTCAACCTTTATAAAAATCCCCTAACAGAAGAACTCAAGTTCTCACAAATCACCAAAGAGAATAGTGGATTGTCGTCCAACAATAACCGAAGAATCATACAAGATTCCTTTGGAAACATCTGGATAGCCAACTATAGCATGGGAATAGACTTCATCGCAAAATCCGCCGCCAGCATCAACACCCTGCAATACATGGGAAAGGCTTTGGAAGAAGTAACAGGGTTATATTGCGATCACCAAGGAAACTTATGGATAGGGCGAGACAACCTGATGAGCCTATACCAAAACGGCAAATTGATGCAAACCTGGAATTTCTCATCCTATCTATCCAACTCCTCTTCCTCTATATATGTATTCGAGGAAGACAAGAAAGGCAACATCTGGTGTGGAACCAGTGACAATGGTGTGCTGAAGTTCAATCCTCACACCCATAGTTTCACACGCATCAACTATGCCCAGAACCTAGACGTCCATGCCCTATGCGAGAACGCACAGGGAAAGATGTGGGTGGGAACAGAAGCAGGCATCTTCTCTGTAGAAAACGACAAGATTAATAAGGAGCAGGAACTAAACCGACAGATGGGAAACAATCTAACCATCATCTACTCTATCAAAGAAGATAATTATGGTCAAATATGGATTGGCACCTTAGACCGTGGCGTGTTCGTCTTCAGCAAGCAAATGAAACTTATCGTACATCTAACCGAAAAGAATTTGCTTGCCACCAACTCCATCAACCATATCATTAAAGATGCTGATGGTGGCATTTGGATGGCGACAATGAGGGGACTGGCTTACGTGCAGAACCCACTTCAACCAGGAGCCATCAAAAATTACGACGAGCGATATGGCATCAAAGACAGCCACATACGTGCCATCAGCCAAGACAAGCAAGGAAATATTTGGGTGAGCATGTTCTCGGGAATAGCTTGCCTCAACATTCACAAGCAGCGATTCTACAACTATGATTACGAGAGTGGCATACCTACGAGCAACTTCGTAGAGGCATCAGCCGTCACCACACCCGACGGAACCATATATTTTGGCTCACCAGGAGGAATATGCTTTTTTAATCCCCAACAGCTGACCGAACCAAAAGCTGTCTCCCCTATCCAAATCATCAATTGTGAACGCGTGGGGAAACTCTCCGACCAATTTGCCAGCCGACTGATTTCACCCAACAATGAGGGTATCATCTGTTTAAGCCACGATGACAATACCTTCAAAATCAACTTCACGATAAAAGACTTCTCACAGGAAGGAAACGTGGAATACTCTTACATGATGAAAGGACTAGACGACCAATGGTATGAAACTGAAGGTGACAACGAGGTAACCTTCCGCAATCTCAAACCGGGCGACTATACCTTTATCATCAGAGCCAAGTTGAAGAATCAGGATTGGGAAGACGCCAGTACTGCAGAAATGAAGGTCGTTGTCAATCCCCCACTTTGGCTCACCTGGTGGGCAAAGCTCTGCTATGTCCTCCTCATCATGGGAATACTAGGATATTTCTTCCGCTCTTACCAGAAGCAGTTGTTACTGCGCAATTCTCTGGTACAGGAAAAATGGGAAAGCAAGCAAAGACAGCAGGTGAACGAGGAACGCCTGCGCTTCTTTACCAACATCACCCATGAGCTTCGCACTCCGCTCACACTCATTCTCGGACCTCTGGAGGATTTGATGGAAGATAAGGAAATAGCAGAAAGAGTGCATCATAAGATAGGATGCATCCATGCCAGCGCGGAAAGACTCCTCAATCTCATCAACGATATTCTGGAATTCAGAAAGACGCAAACCCAGAACCGCAAATTGACGGTTGCCAAGGCAAATCTCGGAGCATTGGTGAGGGAAATAGGTGTACGATTCAAAGATCTCAACCAGAATAGCCGTCTCAATATCCGTCTGAATATTCAAACGGGTGTGCCTGAACTTTATTTCGATTCAGAAGTAATCAATACGGTAATCAATAACCTGATGTCGAATGCCATCAAATATACACCAGAAGGCAGCATCACCTTATCGCTGACGATGCCAGAAGACAATACTATAGCCATTGCAGTAGAAGATACGGGATACGGCATAGACAAAGATGCCCTGCCTCACATCTGCGACCGTTACTATCAGGAAAACGGCAATCATCAGGCTTCCGGCACAGGTATCGGCTTGGCTCTGGTGAAATCACTGGCTACTCTCCATCAAGCAGAACTGACTGTTGAAAGTGAAAAGGGACGAGGAAGCAAGTTTACCTTCTCACTCAAGGCAGACCGCACCTACCCGGAGGCACTTCACAAGGATGATAATCAGGATTTGGCTACGGCTGAAAATGCCGAAGAGAACGAAACCACGTCAAAAGAGCCAACAGAAGATATCCGTCCGCTTTTACTCATCGTGGAAGACAACGCTGATATTCGACTTTATATCGAAGAGTCGCTGCACGAAGATTATCGTATCATCCAAGCCTGCAATGGCAGGGAAGGAATGGAACAGGCTTTCTCGAAAGTACCGGATATCATCGTAAGCGACATCATGATGCCGGAAATGGATGGCATCAAGATGACTCATATATTGAAGGAAGATATTCGCACCAGCCATATTCCTATCATCCTGCTGACTGCCAAGACCAGCATCAATGACCAGGAAGAGGGATATGACAGCGGTGCTGATTCTTATCTTACCAAGCCGTTCAGTGCAAAACTGCTGCATAGCCGCATCAGAAATATCCTGTCTGGAAGAAGGCGATTGGCAGACTACATCGTACAGAAGAATATCTCACAATTCGAGACTTCCGCCGATGAACAGCAGACATCCCAAAAAGCTACCGAGGAAAAGGAAGATGCGATGACCTGCCAGATCAGCAATCTGGATAAAAAGTTCCTGGAGAAACTGAACAAGCTCATCGAGAATCATATCTCTACCGATGACTTAGACATGGCATTTATGACCGACAAGATGGCTATGAGTCACTCTACCTTCTATCGTAAGGTGAAAGCCCTGACCGGAATGAGTGCCAACGAATATATCAAGAAAGCCAAACTGCGACATAGTATGACATTACTGAAAAAGGGTGAATACAGTATAGCAGAAGTAGCCATACTTGCAGGCTTCAACAACCTCGGCAACTTCAGAGAGAGCTTTAAACGGGAATTTGGCAAGTCTCCATCAGAAATACTGAAAGGCAAATGATATAATGAATGAAAATAAGTAATAGTTGAATGATTTTCATAACTCATCTCAGATTTTATCCTTATCTTTGCACCCGAAAGTCCATCAAGGCTTTCAGGTGCAAAAAATATAAAACTAACGATCCAAAAAAGCAATGAAAAAAAGAATTTCTACACTCTTATGTCTCCTGGCGCTTGCAATGACAAGCATGCAGGCAAAAGACTACAATGTGAAAGATTTCGGTGCCATCGGCAACGGAAAGGTTCTCGACCATCATGCTATCAATACCGCTATTGATTCCTGCGTGGCTCATGGTGGAGGACGAGTGGTTCTGCCTGCCGGCACTTATCTCTGCGGAAGCATCCGTATGAAAAGCCATGTGGAACTGCATCTGATGGCAGGTTCCAAGATTCTCGCAGCTCCGGCTTCGATGAAAGCCTATGATGAAGCTGAGGTTTTTGAAGGCACAGCTTATCAGGACGGCGGACATACTTATTTTAAAAACAGCCTCATCTATGCCATCGGCGCCAATGATGTATCCATCACAGGCAGAGGTATGATTGATGGCGAAGGTCTCACCAGAAGAGATACCGAAAAAGGCGGTAACCTACAGGGTGGCAACATAGGAACGGGCGATAAGGCCATCGCCCTGAAGCAATGCCGTAATATCCTGATTCGTGATGTCACCATCTATCGGGGCGGTCACTTCGGCATCATCCTAACGGGATGTGAACTCGGCACCGTGGATAATGTCATCATTGATACCAATCGTGACGGCTTCGATATAGACTGCTGCAAGTATCTCACTATCAGCAACTGCAAAATCAATACGCCTCACGATGATGCCCTGGTATTGAAAAGTTCCTATGCCCTGAAGAAACCGGTTTTAACAGAGCATATCGCCATTACCAACTGTGTGATTACGGGTTACAAGTTTGGCACATTCCTGGATGGCACTTATATTCCGGAAAAGGTAAACTGGGTATGCGGCCGCTTCAAGCTCGGCACGGAATCGAATGGCGGATACAGGAATATTTCTTTGAGCAACTGCACCTTTATGTATAGCAGCGGTCTAGCTTTCGAGGAAGTCGATCAGGGATTGATGGAGAATATCGTGGTGAATAATATCACCATGAATCATGTTCACCACTACCCTATCTACATTACCACCGGTTGCCGAAACCGTGGTCCTAAGGAGCGCACCACCGTTTCTACCGGTCGCGACATCATGATCAGCAATGTCATTGCCAACGATGTAGATTCCCTTGCCGGCATCATCGTTACCGGTATGCCTGGTCAGCCACTCCGCAACATCTCGCTGAGCAATATCCGCATGCAATATCGTGGCGGTGGCAAGGCTGAACTGGCGAAAAAGGAATATAGAGAACAAGGCACCAACTACCCTGAGCCCAGATTTGCAAAAGAAACTCCAGCCTTCGGTCTCTACGCCCGCCACGTGGATGGCATAGAAGTAGATAATGTGAGCTTCACTACGATGAAGCCCGATTATCGCCCAGCCATCATGCTGGATGATGTGAAGAACGAGCGCATCACCAATATCAAGGCGGATGTTCAGAAAGGAAGCAAACTGGTCATCAAGAAGTAAGATAGAGGTAATAAAAGGTAAAAAGGTAAAAGATAACTGAAAGAAAACTGCAAAAGCCCCTAGACTTTTTCATCGAAGTCTAGGGGCTTTTTTATATCTTCAAACTGCATAATGATCTTATGAAGAGTGGTACCTTGACGCAAAGCTTCTACCCTAGGAGCAGCTGCATATTGCCTGATATTCTTCCTCCAGATAACCGTAATATTGCTTGCGGACATTATTGTTAGGAATCCCCAATACCAGTTTGGAGCCACGCGTGCCCTTGATGGTCAACATGCCATAATAGTGATTGGAACTTAGCGCTTTGGTTACAATCATAGTAAGAGTGGAGCATACTCAAAAAAATCAGCCACTCCGTATGGTACTTCCTTAACTTTTTCCATATTTTGTTACCTTTCCAAGTGCAAAGATACAACTATTTTTCAAGATACCAAGCTTTTTAAGAAGAAAAAGGCAAATGCCAGTTTACTATCCAGCATTTGCCTCATTACTCGAGCTATATCTCGCCTTATATTTACATTACTTTATCTTCCTTACTTCAGCTTCGGCTTCAGTTCATCCGGAGAATCCTTGGTAAACATATTCACGGGTGGCGCCGATTTCGTGAAGAGATTTTCAATCACCTGCTTATCCACCTCCATTGCCGGCTGGAAATCATCGCTCATCATATACTTCAGGATGGCATAACGCATCAGGTTTGCCACCAGGCGATGTTCCAAGTCGCTGGTTACATCCATCGTAGTCATCAGAAGCTTGCCTCTACCCACCTTGGCTTCAATCATCATACCGAGCTTTCGACTCACGTGCCAGGTATCTATCGGCTGGATTGCCGGCTGATAATCCTTCGGGAACTCACGGAGATTCATCACCTGCGCCTTGTTCAGCAACTCCCACCAGTTCAGGTTTGCCCAGTCATCCGTAGGGAAATTTCTGAAGAGTGGATGAGCCTTGTCGATGGTAGCACCCGTGGTATGAGGCGGACGCATCTTAAACCAACTGGTGTTCCAGAACACCGGCAGATAGGTTTGCTTCACATCTTCGCCCATCTTCACCTTTCCGGCAGCCAGAAGCAGCACCTTGCCACCCTTCTGCAACACCTTCTGTGCCTTGGCATCCAGACTATCAGCAATATAGATATCCTTAAGCGCCTTGGTATTCGGCATCTCTATCTGAGATGGATACACCCAGAAATCCCAATGGTTACGGGCTACAGGAGCATTGGAAGACTTCACCTGAATCTCCAAGACCAATTGCGATGGAGACGGAATATGGAGATGAGGGAAATCCAGGGATACATTGCCTAAACCGATGTTCTTACCCACAGGAAGCGAATTCTGATTATCAGCAAGCGAATTACCTGGAAGCGAAGACTTTCCTAATTTTCCGGAAGCCAAAACCTGCTGATTTTCGTCCTTCACCTCGTATGTAACCTCCGCATTCTGCAACGGCTCGTGATACGCATTATAGAGTTCCACAGGAACCTGCACCTTGTTTTCTGAAGAGAAAACGAATCTCGGGAACTTAGCCAGAGGAACGATTGGCGAACAGAACTCCGTCCAATCCTTGGCATCACAATATCCCTTTTCCTTCCAATGCACATTCAATACGCCCACAAGAGCAGTGCCCTGTCCGCTATAATCGTTCAAGCCCAGCAACTGGAAGCCCGCATAATCCTTGGTTCGCAGGTTGCGCTCCAAATCATACTTATATGCCAGGGTCTGCAACTTGCCGCTGGCATGAAGGAATTTCTCAGCCTGACTCGCCATTCCGTTATCTCTCAGCAAATCAGAAAAGATCTCGAAGTTGCGGGCCTTATAGGCTCCCGTATATTGCGAAATCTCCTTGAAATCAGGGAAGGCGCACCACTGGCCCATCTCGTGGGTCACTCTAGGCTCGTTCACATCGAAGGTTATCGGCGTTCTGCCCTTCTGAACCACACGAACCATATCCCCATCGAAGTTGTCTTCCGATTGCGGAGCCTTTTTGTCCCAATCCAATCCGCGCGCACCACCCTTTACATGATACTCGCTCTTCGGGTCCCAAGCCCAACCGCCACCAACGGATGCACCACAATATACACGGCGCTTATCACTAGACTTCTTCCATTCTTCCACAAAATTGCCTACCCATTTCACCCAGTTTCCCGCAGGTTCATTGCCCGCAGCAAGCATGCAGAAGCTAGGATGATTGCCATATTTCTCAACCATTCGCTGGGTTTCCTGCATCAGATAACGGTCGATGGTCATGCCATTGCCCAACTTCACACCATGGTTTGGCCAAGATGGACCTTCTGGCTGCAGATAGATTCCTAGCTGATCGGCAGCCGAGAAAGCCGCCTCGGGAGGACAATAGGAATGGAATCGCATCATATTGAGTCCATACTCCTTGCATTTCCTAAAAATACGGAGCCACGAAGCCTCATCGGTTGGCGGATAACCGGTTTCCGGAAAACAGCAGTTGCCCACCGTTCCTCGCATCCAAATCTTCTTGCCATTCATATAAAACTGTCTGCCTTCGATGGAAATCTCGCTCATACCAAAGGTGGTACTGATAGATTCCTTGCCCATCGTGGCAGTCAGGGTATAAAGATTCGGATGGAATTCATCCCAAAGTCTGATATCCTCGCCCATCGGAATAATGACGGAATATTTTCCATCACTTTCTCTCTTTATTTTAGAAAACGAATGCTTGACGCCACTTACATCAAACTGGAAATCAGCCTTTTGGGCATTCCCCGTCACATCCATCACCACCTTAATCTGCTTGCCCTTTACATCAGGATAAACCTGCAGATTGCGGATATACTGCTGCTGATGCACCTGCAATTCCATCTTGCCGATGATACCATTCCAGTTGCCCTGGGTCTGGTCGGTTACGCTATGTGAATCCTGACCCACGCATACATTTTCGATACCATTATACACCTTGATGCTGATTTCATTATCCTTGCCATATATAATATAAGGTGTAACATCAAACTCATGAGGCACACTCAGCGAAGAATCCCTGCCCGCCAACTTGCCGTTGATATAAACCGAAGTCTCTATATGAGGACGTTCCAGATAGAGGATGACGCGCTGCTTCTTCCACTCCTTAGGCACAAACACCGATTTGCGATACCACGCATTGCCGATGTAATGTTTCTCAGGGGTGAGGAAGAAAGGAAACTTCATGGTTCCCTTGATGCGATGCTTCCCATTTGCCAGCACTTCTTCCTGGCGATATTTCTCCATATAAGGATTGAAATAGAAGGAAGAATCGTAGAGACTTCCCGTCCATTGCGTATGGGTACAGACATCATTACCCTTGCCGTTGGTGAGCATCGAACCCGGCAACTTGACCACATCCTCATAGGTAGGCGCATCTCCCTGCGAGAATCGCCACTGCCCCGAGAGGTCTATTCTGTTATTAGAGCTGATGCTCTGTGCCTGCAAGGAAGCACAAGCCATCAAGCCCATCATCAAAACAATATTTCTCATTGATGGTTGAATCATTTATTGTTGAGTAATTTCTAATTTCACGATTTCTTCTCCCTCCTTCGCCACATCCGCTTCGCGAGGGAAATAAACCGGCATATCCTTCTGCAAAGGAAGAATGCGGAGTTCCAGCTTCTGACAATCGGCAGGCAGACGCCACAATCCCATCAGGAACGGACGGCCGTTATAGAAATTATCAGCCACCAGTTTGCCATCGCAATAAAGTCGGGCACAATCACCACGATATTGAATTTTCAGGAGATTTCTGCCCTGCAGCATTTCAGGCGAAAGATTTAGCTGATAAACCGCAGCCTTCTTAAAGTCGGCATCAGATGGTTCCTCTGCTACTTTCTGCACACCCATGGTTATCTTGCGAACGCCCTCTGCTTCCTTGATTTTCTTGAAAGAAGGAGCCAGTAACGTCATTGATTTTCCTTCCTCCTGCAGGAACAGATGTTCCGCCGTCTTGGAATCTACAAGATAGATGTTCTTATAAACCGGCTTGGCGATTCCCTTCGCCTTCACATTCTTCAGCACCTTTCCATCCACAGCTATCTCGGTAGGAATGCCCTTGATCTGTTCCAGATAGATTTTTCCATCCCGTTTGGCTATCAACTGTGCCGTAGCGTATCGGATGCCATCGATATTTACCGGGAAGATGCACATCGCACCGGCAGGAACAGTCATCGGACGCTGAGGGAACTTCACGCCACATACCTCAAACTGCACATTCTTCCTGGCAGACAACTGCTGCAATCGCTCATAGTTATTAATGAAAACAAAACCGCTCTTATCTTTAGAACGAAGCGACCAGCGAAGATGAGAATCATCGCCCTTCTCTATATCCTGACTGCATGGGAAGCTAGACTCCATCGGAGCCAGTACTTCTGCATAATCATGCATAAAGAGATGCAGTTTGCGGAGCATGAAATAATGCGCATTCTTCTGTCCGAACTCGCCCAGAGGAGCCTGGAAATCATACGTCTTCACCGGCATATCATTATAATTGGTAGCCTGAGTGCGCTGATTTTCATTCAGATAAACTGCACTGCCATCGTCCAGATTACCCGGCATCATCGCAGTAGGATTGGTTCCGCCATGATACATATAATATCCCAGCAGATTGCTTCCGCTACCCAACTTGATGATAGCCAGAGAATACGCATCTTCAGGATAAATATACGGACGGCGATGGTACGATGTCATCATACCTCCACCCAGTTCGCAGGTGAAATAAGGATAGGCTTCATCCCCCTTGTTGATCTTCGCCTCTTGTTTGCCAAGCTGTTCGGTAGCGATAGCCGTACTGCTTCGGAAAGCCTTGAAGCTGAAAGCCTTGTAGTAATTACCAGCTGTCTCCTTCAGGCTGCGCTCCCAGAAGCCATCGGCATAGTCGCCATAAAGCGGAACCATCTCGCCGAAAGGCACCGGCGTTTTCAGTTCAGGCCATCCAGTACGGGTATAGAAAGGCAAATCGAAACCTATCTGCTGGGCTATCTTCTTCAGCGCCATCAGATAACTACCCCTGCCACGATATTCATTATCAAACTGTGCCGCAACTACCGGACCACCATCTTTCCATTGTAACCCCTGCACCTGCGAATAAATCTGACGATAAAGTTCGGTTGTATATTTCAGGAAAGTGGTATTCTCCTCTCTCATCCTGCATCCCTTGGTAAACATCCAGTCAGGTATGCCACCATTGCGAACCTCGCCATGGCAGAAAGGGCCCAGTCGGAGAACCACTGGCATCTCTTCCTGCTTACATACCTCAAGGAAACCACGAAGATTGCGCTGTCCACTCCAGTTGAACACACCTTCTACTTCCTCCACATGGTTCCAGAACACATAGGCAGCAATCATGGTAACGCCACCCTCCTTCATCTTTCTCACTTCCTCTCTCCACTCATTCTGAGGGATTCGAGAATAATGTACCTCGCCCATCACCGGCACCACTCGCTTGCCATCGAAGATGAGGCTATGCTTATCCCATCGGATAGATTGCTGCGGAATCTGTGCCTGGGCAGCCATCGAGCAAATTGGCAGGAACGACATCGCTGCAAATAATGTTTTAGTCTTCATTTCCATTTATAGTGTTTTTGTTATTTTATAGAGTTTTTGTTATTTTATAGAGTTTTTGTTATTTGTGGGCAAAATTACAAATTTTAAAGCAATATTTACCTATAATTTTGTACAATAAACATAGATATTCTTCTTATTCATTGTTTTTCGTTGTTTTTTCGGTCACAATAGAATCCATACCAATTATTATCAGCAATATTCCTTGCTTATTTTATTGATAACAAAAAAACGTGGATGCATCCTTACATCCACGGTTTTTTGTATTTTTATTCAGATATTCATCTTGTTTTCAAGATATTCATCTCATTCAAGATATTCTCTTTCCAACCTTTGCGGCAACAAACGCAATCATCAAGCCCAGACAGGCGGCGATGCTGATGGCGATACGAAGTCCGGTAGCCTCTGCCAGCCATCCGATAACCGGTGGTCCTACTAGGAAACCGAAGAAACTGATGCTCGAAACGATGGTGATGGCGATGCTAGCCTTGATGGTTCCGAGTTTTCCGGCGATACTGTAACAGATAGGAACCGATGAAGAGATGCCGAAACCTACCAGCAGGAAGCCCAAGGTGGCAGGAATCAGATAAGGCAAGACGGCAGCCATCCACAAACCAGCCAATATCAAACCACCACAAATCTTCAAAACCCTAGCTGGGCCGTATTTCGTAACAAACCCATCGGCAAGGAATCTACCCAGAGTCATCGCTCCCATGCCAGCCACATAGCCCGCACGGATAAAAGCCTCATCGGGTTTTACTACTGATGAGAAATATACACCACTCCAATCGTAAACAGTTCCTTCACAGAACATGCCGGCAAATCCCATCAATCCCAGGAGGAACAGAATCGGGTCAATGGTCTTGAAAGAGAACTTCGGAACATCCTCCTCTTCAGCCTTTGCCGTAGCATCATCTACCAGATATCTGAATCCGATGGCGATGATAAGAAGACTCATCACCAAGACTGCTCCAAAGTGAGCCTCTATCGGAAGCAGAGTGTTGGCAAAGACGGCTCCGATGATACCACCCGAAAATCCACCCAAACTCCACAGACCATGAAAAGAAGACATGATGTTGCGCCCATACATCTTCTCCACCAGACAAGCCTGCGTATTGGTAGCGATGTTCATCAGATTCGCCATCATTCCGAAAGCCACCAAAGAAAGAATCAGCTGGAACACCGTACTACTGCTTCCCATACAGAACAACACGAAAGCATAGAGCACCTCAGCAAGCAGAATCATCTTCCTGCTGCCAAACTTACTCACCAAAACGCCCGAAAAAGCCATCATCAGAAGCTGACCGATGGGAATGGCGAAAAGCACCGTTCCCAGCTGTCCGTTGCTCAAGTGCAACATCTGTTTTACATCCGGAATACGGCTTGCCCAACTGGCAAACACCACTCCCGGTACAAAATAATAAGCCGCAACTGCCACTCGCTTGCGCGCCAAATCACTCAAATTACTTAAATTACTCAAACTGACTGTCATCCTTAATAATATACCTATTATAAATACTCATTTCTATTAGCGGCTGCAAAATTACAAAAAAAAGCAGAAAAAGAGTGATATTTGAACAAAAAATATAGCTCGGTATGAGATTTTTGACGTACCTTTGCACTCAGAAAAAGAATTAAAAACAAACTAGCAATGAAGAAACAAACAATGATTACCCTGGCACTCGCCTTGACTTTGGCGATGCCAACCATGCCCGCCTTCGCCCAAAAGGCGATGAGCAAGAAAGAAATCGCCGAAAAAGAAAAGGCTTTCAAGAACCTTCAGCATCCCTGGAAGGGAAAGAAGGTGGCTTACTTCGGCGACTCCATCACCGACCCAAGAATCAAGGCATCGAAGGTGAAATACTGGGGATTCCTGCAGGATTGGCTCGGCATCACTCCATACGTTTATGGCGTGAGCGGCAGACAGTGGAACGATATTCCCCGACAGGCTGATCTACTCCAGAAAGAGCATGGCGATGATTTTGATGCCATTCTCATCTTTATGGGAACCAACGATTACAACAATGGTGTGCCTATCGGTGAATGGTACACGGAGACTTTCGACAGCGTAAGAGTAGCCCTTCACAAGCCTAGCGAAATGGTTCAGCGTCGCCACCGCCACTTCTGTATGGACAAGAATACCCTGAAAGGTCGCATCAACATTGCCATGTCGAAGTTGAAGCAGATGTATCCAACCAAGCAAATTGTGGTAATGACTCCTATCCATCGTGCTTACTTTGGAAGCAGTGACAAGAACATCCAGCCCGATGAGATGTACGAGAACGTACGTGGCATCTTCTTCGACGAATATGTGAAGGCAATTAAGGAAGTGGGCAATGTCTGGGCAGTGCCAGTCATCGATCTCAACTCCCTTTCCGGTCTCTTCCCAATCTATGATGCTGGTGCCCAGATGTTCAACAAGCCAGATACCGACCGTCTTCATCCTAATGATGCCGGCCACTCCCGCATGGCGAAGACCATCATGCAGCAGCTTTCTGCATTGCCTTGCGATTTCTAGAGAAGGGGCAACGGATATAGAAAAGTGTATTATTTCACCCCTATTTTATATAGAAAAGTGTAAATTTCCGCTGGAGTTTGCCTATGTTTTAGGTAAATTCCTGCGTTTTTTGCCTATGTTTTAGGAAGATTTTCATATAAGTTGCCTATGTTTTAGAAAGATTTTCATATAAGTTGCCTATACTTTAGGAAGATTTTCGTATAAGTTGCCTATGTTTTAGGAAGATTTTATTTATATTTTGCCTATACTTTAGGAATATTTTCATATAAGTTGCCTATGTTTTAGATCACTCACAGATTCTCCCGATAGAAGTGAAGTCTGGCACAAATGCCCATCTTCGATCCCTCCACTCCTTCATGTCTCAGCCTGATGCCCCAAGCATTGCCATCCGCATTTGGCCAGGAGAATATAGCATAGACGAAGTGGTATCCCCTACAGGTCATCCCTTCCGTCTTATCAATCTTCCCTTCTATTATGTGGGGATACTGGATAAGATATTGGAAATGGTATAATCCAAGAAGGCTATAAAACCAGAAGAAGCCACATGATTAGCCATAAGATAGCCGTCCATCAGCTGATTGACGTGTGCACAACACGTGTTGTGCATGTGCACATCAGCTGTTGGACGAGCGCACAACAGCTGTTGTGCGACCGACGAACCTATATCTTCAGAAGACATCACCTAAATATTCCAACGACTTCTATTATATCTTTCGAGGACTTCTATTGGTTACTAGAGGTTCCTTTCCTATATGCATCAACATCTTCTCACTATTTGTATCGGTGCACATTCCTCTAGCTTTGGGGACAGAATCAAGAACGCTTCTGAGTGGCAATAGGTGGCAATAAAAATATGCCTTATTGCCACGCCTTTCTTTCTATATATCAACCACTTATATCAAAGTGTGGCAGATGTGGCATTATTTTAGGGAAATCTCCCAAACAACCTTTTTCGCTCATATTTTATGATTATCAATGAAAGGAATAATATTGCGGAATACTCAATTATATGCATGTTTCGTAAATGTTTTGTGAATATTGTACCTTTTTCTGAAATTATTTTCGTACTTTTGCAAGCGTATTTACTTATCAGGAATCGTGAGCGTTACATCACCTCCCTTGTTGCAGCAGGATATTTGCAGATGACTAATCCGGATAATCCTACGGCAAGCAACCAAAAATACAAGAAAGTAAACTTAAGATAAGAAGCGTATGGATTCATTATTTCTACTTCAGTTTGCATGTTTTATATTCATGCTCATCAATGCCTTCATCGTGGCACTCTCTCATCTGCATGTAAGATGGGAGAACAAGCGGTATGAGCGTTCTCGATGGATGATCGTTGCTGCCCTGATAGGACTGGCGATACAATATGTGCTGCAGATGACTTTCGGGTTCCGTGCTATGCACGATAATCTGGGGGCGGTCATCAACATCCTCCTCTATACCCCCTGCTTCTCGCTCATCTCCATGGGAATCTACAACATAGAAACCACCCGTGCTAACCTCAGAAAGATGATACTGATGTGTAGTGGCATTTATGCTGCCATCATTGTGGTCTTTTGCGTGGGTATCAGTCTCCATCATAGCCTGTATATCAGAGAGGGGCTTTATCTGATGCTGACTCTGTTTTGCGTAAGTGTTTTCTATTGCATATACATGATTATTCAGGAGATGATTAGGCGTAAAAATATGTTGGAGACAATGGCGGCAACGGATTTGTTGCCTTACGTGAGATATTCCCGAGCCAGTGTAATCATTCTATGGCTCGCAGTTCTCGCTATGCCAGTTGCCATCTTTTCTACTACCTTATTATATATAGTAGGTCCAGCCGTATTGCTTGCCTTGCTGTTCTTCAACCTTACGTTTATCGCTCTCGGCAGCAGTTATATTCCAACAGAAGAGCTATTGGATAAAGAAGAGGAAAATCAACGAAGCGGAGAGAAAAAACCTTTACAGCAATTGTCTGAGGAGCGCAGAAACTTTATCCAAAACAGTCTTGACCAATGGTGTATGGATTTGGGCTATAAGGATTGTAATGTAAACATGTTGACGCTTTCTCGCACACTTTGTATCTCCAAGGATGAGTTATCTGTATTCTTCGACCAGTATCTGAAAACTACATTCAGAATATGGCTTGGTGATATACGTTTCAATGCGGCAAAGAAGATGATGTTTGAATTTCCAGACTATAGTAATGACATTATTTCTGCCGAGTGTGGCTTCTCTGCCCGTACCTATCTGTACCGGATATTCAAGTCAAAGGAAGGTTGTACGCCTACCGAATGGCGAGAAGAACAAGTTGCAAATGCAGCACCAGATGATAAAAAACAGGATTAACCATTTTTCAATAAATATCAGAAAAACGCATAATAAAAGGGAAAAAATCGTTAAAATGGGTGTCTACTTCCTACGAAGTAGACACCTAAAACATAGGAAGTAGACACATTGACAGGGGAATGCGCCTCCTTTTTTACATGAAAAACACTATCTTTGTGCCATGAAAGAAACAATAGAAACTATACCAAGGATAGAATTAGCCCTGATCATCATCGGGGTGTTTGTACTCATATTAGGTATTATCTTGGGATATGCCATGATACATGAGTACAGGATATATCTTGATGATCACTATAAGGCTCGCTATAGCTTTCGTGACTTCATCAAGAGGGAACGCTTTTATATATATTTGTTCTTTGCATCCATATTTATCTTCCTAACAAACCTCTTGTATTTCCTGGAGTGAGTTTCGGATAGAATGGATGAATTAGCTTTATGGTGGATACTTGTCCTGTAATTGGAGATAGATCTTTATTTTTACGGTAAAAAAATGAATGATATGATAAATTATTTGACAACAAAAAATCGGTTGCTGGTTGCAATACTTGCATTTATTCTTCCATTTTCTTTTGCGAAAGCAGAAGTAAAAGAAGATGGAAAGACTATTTCGCAAGGCTGGTACGTCGGTATTGAGGGTGGAATGCCTTTCGGTTTCTCTACTTTCTCAAGTTTCGGACATGACAAGACGCACCTCGGTTGGGCTGCTGGCTTATATGGGGGCTATCGTTTCAACTCTATCTTCTCGGCAGAATTATCTGCCAAGTATGGAGAGATGAACTTGTCGGCACAAGACTGTTGTGTAGAACGTAACTATTGGTTGGGTAGCGACGGTGTGCTTTACAAGGCAGGTGTCTTAGGCATGAATAGTTGGGAGTATGCTGATTTGAAAAGCCATGTCAGGATGGGCTGGTATGGGGCAAGAGTGAACGTTAATCTCCTTGGGCTGTTCCATCAAACAGCTAACAGCCGATGGGATTTGGCTGTTTCACCTCATATATATGCAGTAACTACCAAGGCTGATATCCAGACTATAGCCGATGATGCCAAGGTAATGAAAGGCTCTACCAACTGGCATTTGGGTTATGGTGCCGACTTGCAGGTTGGTTATCAACTGACCTCATGCCTGAAATTGGGCATTTATTCTGGTTTGACTCGTCTTACTGGCGAACGTATGGACGGAATGCCAGAGCATCTGCATAAGAACAACTTTGTTTGGGAAAGTGGAGTAAGGTTGGGATTAAGCTTACCTTTCAACAATCATCAACAGTAACTCATAAAACAAGATAGAAAATGAAAGCAAAAAGAAGATTTAATATTTGGTTATGGGTGCTGTTATGCGTCCCATGCCTGTTGGCAAGTTGTGACCATAATGTTCATGATGGTGAGGATGAGGGAGGCTTGTCAGTATCGCTCACTTGGGCAGATGAAGCTGACCAAGGTACGGAAGTGAAGGACGTGAAACTCTGGATATTCAATGCCGATGACGGCTCGCTTGTAGAGGAAAAACATTATGGCAGTGCGCAGGAGGTGGCAAGCCAACGCTTCGCTCTTCCTGAAGGGCATTATCAGATATTGGCTATTACCAATCTCATAGAGCCATTCTTCACCACTGACCAGACCAGGGCTTTGACTAATTGGAACAATATCCAGATAGGCTTGACCAATCCTAAAGATGTGAACCATAATGCTTATTTCGGAGTTGCCGATGTAAGGATAGACAACAAGGAAGGCAGCTATGTGGTGCAAAACCCAATGAAGAGCGTGCTTTCGGAACTGACCGTCATCATAGAGAATGTACCTAAAGGTACAGAGATGAGTGGCAAGGCATTAGATGCAGCCTGGTGTCTGTTCCCTACACAGAAGAATAGTGATGGAGAATATGGATTGCCGAGCATAAAGCCAACGGAAGTGGAAATGCCTACTATCTTGGCTACTGAGTCAACCCTGAAATCAGAAGTCATCCGGCTGATGCCGACCATACAGGGAAGTTCCGCCTCTCATATTTATCTCCGTCTCTTGTTGCCTAACGGGACCTTGCAAGAGTATGACATCACCACTCCGGCGATGAAGGTTGGAGGAAAGTATGAGTTGCGACTCAACTATAACCAAATGCAGCCAAAGATGAATCTGGAAGCTACCATCAACGGTTGGACGAACCTCAACAATGAAGTAGAAATAAAATAATAATAACTTTTAAAATATTTATAATATGAAAAAGATGACTAAGTTTTTCGCCCTTGCACTCTTGGCAGGTGCAATGGTTTCATGCAGTACAGAAGACACCGCACCTTCTACCCAGAACGATAAGGTAGCCGTGCAGTTTACTGGTGGTATCAGCGTAAACACCCGTGCTGCGGGTGTAGCCTGGGCTGATGGTGACAAGATAGGTATCTTCATGACTGGAGCAAATCAGCCTCTCTCGGCAGATGCAATCAAAGAGGGTGTTGACAATGTTTGCTATCAGTCAAATGGAAGTATAGCCTTTTCACCTGTTTCTGGTGGTAAGACTATTTTCTTCCCGATAGATGGAGATGTGGACTTCTATTCTTACTATCCACAGACCACTGTCAATGACTACAAGGTAGCACTTGATGTAACAGACCAAGGGAAACAAGAAGCTATCGACTTCATGTATGCCAAGACGGAAGGTTGCAACAAAGCTACGCCACAGGTTGACTTGAGGTTCTTCCATAAGTTAAGCAATCTTATTTTGGATGTTCAACCAGGTAACGGTCTCACGCAAGAAGACCTTAAGAAAATGACTGTGACAGTGAAAGGTCAGAATACCAAAGCCACTTTCAATCTTGTGGATGGAACTATCTCTGGTGAAGAAACTCCTGCGGACATCACGATGAAAACTACCGAAGCTGGCAAGCTGTATGAGGCAATCCTGCTCCCTACAGAAGAAGCAAGCCGAGTGATAGAGTTTGACCTCAAGAATGGTTACGACGCTCCTTTTGTATGGACAATGCCTGTAAAACTTGAGGGTGGCAAAAGATACCACTATACAGTAGTAAAATTGAGTCGTTCTGCCGTAGATATTTCTGGAACCATTAAGTCTTGGACAGAGGCAGGAGACAATAATGAACATATAGCACAATAACAACTCTTAAATAACAAGATATATGAAGAAATTTAGATTCTTATACATTGCTGCCGCAGCATTGCTGTTTGCAGCTTGCGCTAACGAAGAAGATGGTATTGGCAACAATGGGCCTGTTGCTGCTACAGTAAAGGCGGATATTTCCAACAATATCAAAACCCGTGGAACTGCAGACAACAACAGCTGGACAGCAGGCGATGCCATTGGCGTAAATGTCACATCAACAGGCAATACAACAGGAGACAACAAAAAGTATGTAACAACAAATGGGGATGGTACTTTTGAAGCTGCTGACAATAACAACATCATCTATTTCAAGGACAACAAAGAGACAACATTTAGTGCATACTATCCTTATAACAAATTCTTAACTGATGGTAAAATGAATTGGAATATGGCTGAGGTAGAAGCAAACCAACCTTGTAAGGCTGATGTACTTTTTGCCTCAGGGGCTACTGCAAGTAAAGCATCTCCAATTGTGAATTTTACAGATATCGAACATCGCTTTAAGCATTGTATGAGTTTGGTTGAATTCAAAATTAAACCAGGGCAGGGTGTCAAATATAACAATTATAAATTCAATCGCGTAGAGTTGAAAGGAATATTTACAAGCGGTAAATTTGACACAAGAACAGGTTCGGTTGAAACTATTGGTGACAGAGCTACTCTTACTCGTGTTTTTAATGATGTACCTTTTGAAAGCGAAGAAAGTTTTGCTTTTATCATGTTGCCGCAAAGCCTTGAAAGCAATAAGATGGATATAGAGATTTACTTGTTGTTGAATGATAGCGAAGTAAAATACACAACCCCTATAACACCATCCACCAATGGACAATTTGAAGGTGGCAAAAAATATACATACAACATAACTGTTAAAAATACGGGGATTACTATAGAAGATGCTCATATATTTCCTTGGGAAAATGGTGATTCAAGTGATTTAGACGCAGATATAGCTTTGTAATGATAAATAAGGTACTGAAAATAGGGAATACAGGGTTAGTGAGCTTGGCCGCTCACTAACTCACTAACAATAAAAAACTGAAGATTATGAAGACGATAAAACAAAGAATTTCCTATGCGGTAATGGGCCTTATGGCTATGGGCTTTACAGCATGTACGCAAAATGAAGATATGGCTCCTACGCTGAAAGGGCAGGAAATCAATGCCACTTTCTCTGTTGGAGGTATGCAGACTCGTGTCAATACATTGGGACACGGTAAATTTTGGGAGAATGAGGACCGAATAAGTGTACTGCAAATTTTCGGTGATGAAGATACTAGAACTGGTGAATATAAATATGTGGAAGAAAATGGGTTATACCGTTGGGAACCTATCAGAAGACTTCGCTGGGAAAAAGTGGGAAGATGCGAATTGATTGCTTGGTATCCTTATGATATAACCAATCCTTTTATCTATAATTTGCATATAGACCAAAGTGATGAGACCAAGTTGAAAGCTGCAGATTTAATAAACGGCTATTGGTACGATGTCCCTAAAGATTATGTAGACATTCCTATGAAGCATCGCATGTCGCTGGTCACGATAGTATATCATGTTGGTACTGCGGATTATCCTGATATGGATATTAGTGAACCACAAGTGTATTCAAAAAACAACAGTGTTAGATTTTTTAGAGCCCCAGACCATGGGCAATTAGTAATGGGTACACCTTCTGGTAATCCTGATTGGGTTAAAGCCTGTAAGCATGACGATGGTATGTTTTCTGCAATCGTTATCCCTGGTTCCTACAAAGTTGGCGAGATTTTCGTGAAATTCAAGATAGGCGACCAAAACTTCCATGCAAAAATGAGGTCAAATACGGAGTTTCAAGAGGGCCATCGCTACACCTACAAACTCGATGTAGGAAAAGACAAAGTGGAACTGACCAGAATCAGCATAGATAATATGACTGGTTGGACAAATGAAGAAGAACTCAAATAAACAATGGAGGATATAACTATGCGCAAGATATTTCAATACATCATGCTGGCAGTCGTTATTATAGTAATGGCGTCATGCACAAGTGATATAGAAGAAACAACCGCAACAACAGACAAGAGCAACGTACAGTTGGTTGTTGGTGAATTTCCGGCATTCGGAGATTCACAGACTCGTGCTATTGGTACACCTGATGAAGGCAAGACTTCATGGGCTGTAGGAGATGAGTTGCTTCTGGAGATAGACAACACCTTTTATGGAAAACAGTATGCAACTTTTACATATAATGGCAAGAGTTGGAAATTGACAAGTGGTGAATTGGTTTATCGGGAAGGAGACCCTGCATACATACCTCATGTATATTATGCCCCTAATTACAAATGGGAAGCTGGCAAATTAGTTTTGAAAGAAGGTAAGGTTGCTGGAACCGATGAATATATCGAGGGAAATGCAAGAATCACTGGTAATGATGAGACTATAACCGTTTCTTTTGCAGGAGCAACACGCAACTATTCCCGCCTCCGCATTGCAACTATGCCAAATAAGCCAATAACAGTTAGCATCAATGAATACACTCCTGCGGGCAGCAGCGATATGAAATGGGATCAAAATTATGCCCTTACATCTGATGAAAAGGGCAATGCCTATTTATATGGTAATTTTGTAACAAATTCCAGAGTCGATGTGAAATATGGGGAAGCTCCTTTGGCAACTCATAAATTCTCGCAAGCAACAGTAAACGCTAAGAGTTATGTACTGGATGCTACTGTCATTTCGGCAAATAGTGCAGAAGAAATAAAGTCAGCTATCAAGCAAGAAGTAGCAAATAGCAAGACTGCTATAAGACTCAACATCGCTTCTGATGCTGGCGCTAATGAGTTTAATGCTATCCGTGAAGCTTTTGAGAAAGTAAAATCTGGCACTATAGATCTCACTCTAATAGGATGCAAGGAAATTCCTGCAAATGGTTTGAACAACCAAGCAGGAGGACTAGAGGCATTAAAGTCTATTACTTTGCCTGATGTGACAAAAATTGGAAAGAATGCCTTACTCTGCTGTGTGGATTTGGAAGAAATTTGTGCTCCGAATGTTTCTGCTATAGATGAATATGCATTTTACAGATGTGACTATTTGAAAAAAGTAACTTTGGGAGAACTCACGGATGTAAAAGGTGACTATGAACACGGGGGTGGAATTTTTGGCCTCGATCCTTCTATAAAAAATATAGTTTTGTATTTGCCCAAAAATCAGGAAGTCATGGAGTTTGACGAGAATCAATATATTTGGAAGCCTACGGGTGAAAGTTACTTTGCCAGCCCAGACAATGATGATGGTATATTCCTCGACTATCAATTTAACTCAGTAAAGAGTTGGGAATAAAAGGCTGTACTATCAAGTTTAACTCCTAAGCTGGGCAGGAGTATAAGGTGCTCAGTAATTATATCCCCCGCACCTCACGGGAAACGACAAGGGTCTATATGCCACGAAGAACAGGTGGCGTATAGACCCTTGATTATATGGTGATATTCGTAATCTACATCTCCGCTTTCTGTTTTTTATGAATTGCTCAGATTCTTAATGATTTCCAAAGACAGCTGGGTAGCCTTGGCAACCTGTTCGGCAGAAAGTCCCATTGCCAGCATATTCTTAGCTATTTCCAGGGCTTTCTGGTTCATACCTTTTTCCATACCTTCCTTCATACCAATTTCCTTACCCTCAGCTATACCTTCACGCTTAGCAGTGTCTACGGAATTCTTGATGTCGCGATATGCCATCTTGCTGGTCTCATACTCCCTCATTTCCTGCGGAGTAAACTTGGCTATCTCGGCTTCCTCGAAGAGGCGGTCGAAAACCTTGTCGCACAGCTCTTTCGGACGCTGGGTAAGCTTATAGAGGTTCTTCAGTGCATAGAGCCACTTCTCGTAGAGCGTATCCAGTTCTTCCAGGGGTTTGTTGAACTTGGAAATCTCTACATAAATATATTCGAGCTTGTCGTAAAATACTTTGTGGGTAGCTGTGTCGCACAACTGCACATGATGGCGGATTTTCTCCTTGTCGAAGGCGTCCTCGTTCATGCTGAAGTTGAGCAGGGCTACGGTATAGACATGATTGAGTTTGAAATCCCATTCACTCCCCTTTGGTGCCTGTTCACGGATAGGGAAGGTTGAGTAGAAAAGGGCGCGATCCTTGAAATACGTCTGGTAGGCATTCTGCATTTCTACGATGAACTTCTCGCCGTTTTCGCCCTCGCAATATACATCAAAGATGGCTCTGCGGTCGGTATAGACATCCCCCACATGCTCCGGGTTCAGATACGATACGTCCTTCACAACCTGTCTGCCATTAAACAAGCTGTTGAGGAAGCAAATGAGCAAATCCTTGTTCATTGCTGTTCCGAAAATTCGCTTGAAACCAAAGTCGGTCAGCAAGCTGATATATCTTTCTTCTACCTGCTTCATAATCATCTGTTTTAAATATCCATGCCGCAAAGTTACGACTTTATTTTCATATCTGCAAGGGATTTCTGGGAAAAGTTACGGAAAAAGTCAGGAACCCACATATTTTATGTTATAAGGTAAATATCTGTGTCCTCGTTTCTCGCACTCACCTCGCAGGGCGGCGAGGAAGTAACTGCGCTCGCTGCCCCAACCACGAACCTTGCGCTCGTGATCCACGGTCTGCTTCAAACGCTCATCGCTGTAAGCGGCAAAACGGGCAGCATAAGCTGAAATTCTTGACTCGGCATTAGCTGCCATTACACTCTCATTGTTCTTTAAATCTGAATTTGGATTCATAAAGATAATTATTTTAAGTTGTTAAACACTTACACATTCTTTTACCACCGTGGTTATCTCTATGCGAAACTCGGTTGGTGTGCCGCAACTGGGCAACTCTTAATGCTTGATTTCGGTTGCAAAAGTACATCATTATTCTGAAACCACCAAATATTTTCGGGATTATTTTTCTGAAACTTTTTCCTTCTTCTAGAGAAGAAGATTTTTCGGGATAGCAGATAGCAAGAGAAATACCCGAATTGATTAAAAGAGATATACTCGACTTGATTGAAGGAGATACTCTTTAATGGTTAAACTTTCCTATATTTGCATTATAATAGTATTATAATAATAAAATTATAATTACCTTTGTAAATTGACAATCAGAAAGATACAAACAATTGAAATATAAAAACAAAGAATGATATGATACAGCAAGTAGAATTTTCATTGCGCCCGCTTCCTCGCGGCTTTCACCTCGTAACCAACGAGGTGATGAGGAACTTGCCGGCGCTGCCTAAGACAGGGATTCTGAATCTCTTCGTAAGACATACCAGCTGCGGATTGTCGCTGAACGAGAACTTCGATCCGGATGTGAGACATGATTTGAAGGGTATCTTCGAAAGATTGGTTCCAGATGGCGACCCAAGATATCTGCACCAGAATGAAGGACCTACGGATATGTCGGCGCATGCCAAATCAAGCATGGTGGGTGTATCGCTCACCATTCCTATTACCAATGGCAGACTGAACCTTG
>ERZ1673741.219-NODE-219-length-75950-cov-31.544094_pt1 | contig 75950 bp, 75 predicted proteins | sample MGYA00580209_ERZ1673741 | MGnify/ENA primary metagenome ERZ1673741 (study PRJEB41218, sample SAMN15661754) | gut metagenome | host: Homo sapiens | place: Canada: London | collected 2015-08-20/2019-03-30 | study: EMG produced TPA metagenomics assembly of... | reverse complement strand
AGCCTCCTCGCTCCGGAACCCTTTGCGATTTTACAGAAAATTCGTTACACAGACTGGTATGACGAGATTATCTATTGCCTTGTCGTGGGGGGTGCCGCTTGGGCAACTGTGCTTTGGGGGCCGAGCAAAAATGATTTCGATGAAGCCCCGCCCCTCGGGAAGGGTGATAAACGGGCAACTAAATGGTGTTTGATATTCTGGGGGAGTTATGTCTTTGCCAACCCTATATGTTTCATTCCATGCTTTATTGTCACATGGTTTGTTGCCATAAGCGAGAAAAATGCTTTTTACAATACTTTTACGGCGATCATTGCGTCATGCACTTCCATTCCAGCTTGCTTTCTCTCGTTAATCATTATGTATCGTGTTATTGTGCAAGTAAAATCGTTTGTATTTCAAAGAATCGCATGCACCATGTTGTGTATGCCTATACTGATCCTTATCGGGATCGTAAAAATGACATTTCTTTTCGAATGGGCAGGGTTTCCGCGTTTTTTAATGTGGGTTATATTCCACAAATAATACCGATTTATTTACCGGCAAGACTTTTTATAACGAAAATCGTGGTAACATGCTCTGTAATAAGCTAACCATGCTGGTCTATTTGCACCCACAACAGAAACCTCTGTTCGAGCAAATGTGCGCAAATTCTCGGACGTTATCCTTCACATAATGAAAAGTCAAGCAAAGAACAGGAGAAACTCATTGTTTTTTACGAATAGGTCTCCCTTGTAGCATTGACTTTATCTTGCTTAAGAAGAAAATTGTACAAAACTTTTTGCACCACCTTTTTCCCCGTTTCTATTGACCTTGCTTTGGAGATATTTTTAGACTGTTATGTATATATCAACAATCTTGCTAAAAAACAAAAACCCATTCACTATGTAAAATTTTATCTTTATCATTATCATTTATTTCCTCAAATGAATTTTTTCGTTTACAACAAGGACAATATATAGGAGAGCAATTACTTAATCCATACATAATACCTGTTGATAAGTCCAGTGGGTTCAGATACAATAAAGCCCTTTCCTCATCATATAAGGCGAAACTGCCACAAGAATTACACTTCAGCATTGTGAAATCAGCATTGTCTATTAAAGCACCTCGATCTGCTATTTTTTGTAATTCATCATATTTCAATACAACCTTTCATTTTAATTTTTAACGACCGGGAAATCCCGTAACAATTTCATTTGTTCCGTGCACCACTAAAACATGGACATAATTCAAGACTTGCCCAGAGCCATTATTTCCACCTTCCCAACCTGCATTTTTATATGGAATACGATATATATCAACATTTCCCTGTTGTGTGGGTTTTATGTTTCCTTTATTATTCCAAGCTTTATTGATAACTGCTACAGCGTCCTCATAAAAAACACCGTGAGTATCTTTGCTGATATTATTAAGGGAACCTCTATCAATATCTTTTTGACAGAAATTCCGATTGTTTCTGTTTGAAAATCTCCGAATGAGATTTTTCTGTGTTTTACGTTAACGCTTTGACTTCTCTTTTTCAAGTATCCTCGACTGAAAAAGCCGACATTTTATTTGTTTTTTCTCCGGAAAACCTCCTTTTATGCGGTCTGCCTCCTCAAAAAGCAGAATCTCTCCATGTTGTATGCGATGTTGCGTAATCCCAGCTTCACTTCCGCCCTGCTTATCCCGATGGACCTCAGAATGAGATTTCCGGCTCGCTGTGTCATGGCCCCGAATATATGTTCTATTCTGGAACGAGTCCTGGCTCTTGTCCGGTTCCCTTGTTTCTCCCATGAGGTCAACGGATGTCCTTTGCATCCTTTTCTCTGCAGATGCGCCCGGAATCTGCCCTCCTTCAGATTCGCCTCGCTCTTCGCTGAACGATACGCGCTGTCCGCATAAACATCCCGGCAGGTGTTGCTTTCATCGAGAAGCTCTTCAAACACATTGCTGTCGTGAACGGAGGTATCCGTAACTTTGTAATCCCGAATGATTTTGTAATTGACATCCGCCTCAACATGGTTCTTGTAGCCGTAGTAATTCTTCCCGTTCTTCTGAACCCAGCGGGCATCCGTGTCCTTCTGCCGCTTCTTCGCGTCGCTCCAATTTTCAACAGGTGGATTTCCTTCTTTGATCGCCTTGTTTTCATCGCGGGTGTTACGCTGCGTGGGAACGCGAACGATGGTCGCATCGACAATTTGCCCCTTCTTCGCCACAAATCCGGACTCGGCAAGAAATGCATTGAACTTGTCAAACAGCTTCCGTATGAGCTTATGCTCCTCCAGTTTCGAACGGAAGAGCCAGATCGTCTTCGCATCGGGAACACGGCTGTCAAGTGCCATATCCAGAAAACGCATGAAACTCAACCGATCCATGATCTGATATTCCATCTCGTCATCGCTCAGATTGTACAGCGATTGCAGAATCAGTATCTTGAACATCATCACCACATCAAATGGTCTGCGTCCGGCATTGCTCTTGCGTTCATGGTCGTATATGACCTCAAGATCTCTGCGGAATTTCTCCCACGGCACAAGTTCTTTCAGGCGCGGCAGCATATCGCCGTTCTCCGTCAGATAATCCAGACGATTGTCTATGTCAAATAATCCGTTCAGCATCCTGTCCTCCTGTCATTGATGCTGTAATGTACATCCTCTCGTATTCCTTTGCCAGCGTCATCTCAATTTATCCTCGAATAAATAGTGATGCCCTTATTTCATTGAATTTCACCAGCGCATCCGCAGTGAGACGTTTCCGGAATGAAACCAATGCCGGAGCCGTGAACGGACATTTCGGCGTAAACTTCTGCAAGCCGATGAAGTATTGATAGTACGGATTTTCCGCAATGGCTTTCACCAACGCCCGGTCACTCAATCTCATCCGCTTCTGAATGATCAACGCTCCGAGCGCGGCGATGTGGTTCTGCATTGCCAGTTCCCGTTCCGGGGCATTGGCAAGGTGAGCGGCGTGGGCTATTTCAAGTTCGGCAGCCAAAATCCGCGCATCCGGCACAAAGTAAAGACCGGTCCAGTCGGTGGGCTGGTGGTCGCGACCCGATGGGCTGTGTCGATCAGAAACGAAGTGAAGCCCCGTTCCCCGCGTTCGCCCTCATAGTTCCACGCCCAGATATTGTCTTTGAGGTTGAATGAATGGTGCGCCGGGGAGCCGTTGTCGAAATCGACCTTCGGGAAGCAGATCCGGCAGGCCCCGTCGAAAACCGTATGTTCAAAGAGGCTTTGCGGACTATTTATTCAAGAGCCGAAACATCTTATCATGCCAGAATCGCTTTTCATCGCTGGATAAAGCTCGCTGAGGAAATACGAATTCCTGAATTAAGAACAATAACAAAGACGCTTCGGGATAAAATAGAGGGAATTATCAGTTTTTGGATTTTTCGGCATATCAGAAACGCCGGCATGGAAGGATTCAACAATAAAATCAGATGGCCGATCAAACTGGCATATGGATTCCGGGACAGTGGATACTTCAAATTAAAAATCTATCAGTTACCCGAAATTTCGAGTGTAAAAGAATTGCAGTTTATGGCAAAGACCGTCGAAGAGGCGCATATTTAAAATAAAAATGGCTCCGGCAGTAGGATTCGAACCTACGACCAAGTGGTTAACAGCCACCTACTCTACCGCTGAGCTATGCCGGAGCGTTGTATCAAGCATTATCGCCTGGTATGTCATTAATATACTGCACTTCCGGAAAAATGCAAATGCTTTTCCGCATTTTTTTGTTTTTTTTTCGAAATCGGCACTTTGGATGCAACGCCAAAAGGCGGATGTCTCGATACTCTATGCCGTTTTCAAAGGCGACAAGTCGGAGAATAATTCAACTTCGGAAAAAATGAAGCGGGAAAAGCAAAAGCTGCCGCGGCGGCGGGACGAACTGTTTCAAGCGTCCGTTCAACCCTTCAATGGAACATCGGCCGTGTCATGCTTCTGTTTGAACTCACCCGTTGACTCCGTCTGCCGCCGGATTCGAGGCCGAAGGTCCACCCGGGAACATCGGATTTCACGTTTTTGTCCGCCGCACTTCCGGCTTCGCCCCTTCTCCTTCAGCGGGAATCAATCGCAAAAGCTCTTTTTGCACTCAATTCAACCGCGCAGAACAGCCGGGAAAATACGAGAAATGCGAGCAACGACGAAAAAAAATTATTTTTTCTCTGCAATCCGACTTGCATTTGCCAACGATGGCAACTATCTTATACCGGAATCCAAAAAACAAAAGGACAAAATCATGGATCTGCTTAAAAGAAAAAACGCTCCAGCTCTCCCCGTTAAAGTTCTCCAGTTCGGCGAAGGAAATTTCCTCCGTGCGTTCATCGACTGGATGATCAACGAAATGAACAAACAAGGGAAATTCAACGGACTCGTGCAGCTCGTGCAGCCGCTTCCGAAAGGTCTCACGGATTTCATCAATGCGCAGGACGGTCTCTACACCCTCATCCTCCGCGGAATCTCCGAAGGAAAAGTCGTTGAAAAGCGCGAGGTCATCGAATCCGTCAAGGGATGTCTGAATCCGTATGAAAGCTGGGAGGCGACCGTCAAAGCGGCGTGCAGCCCGGATCTCCGCTTCGTTTTCTCCAACACAACCGAGGCCGGAATCGAACACAAGCCGGAACCGTACACACCGGGAACCTGCCAGAACACGTATCCGGCAAAGCTCACAAGCCTGATGTTCGAACGCTGGAAGGCATTCGGCGGCGCGGCGGAGAAAGGCGTTGTCTTCATTCCCTGCGAACTTATCGACAAAAACGGAATCACACTCAAAAAATATATGCTTCAGTATGCCTCCGAGTGGAATCTTCCGCAGGGATTCGCCGAATGGCTCGAAAAGAGCTGTCTTTTCATCAACACGCTCGTCGACCGCATCGTCGCCGGGTATCCGCGCGCGGAAGCGGAAAAGATCTGCGCGGAACTCGGATATCAGGACAACCTTCTGGACTGCGGTGAAATCTTCCACTTCTTCGTTATGGAAGGTCCCGAATCCATTCTCAAGGAACTCCCGCTCAAGGAGTGCGGTCTGAATGTGGTCGTGACCGACAACCAGTCGCCGTACCGCACCCGCAAAGTGCGTTTTCTCAACGGCGCGCATACGGCGGACGTTCTCGCTTCCATCATAGGCGGTCTTACCTTCGTCGACGAGATGATGAACGATCCAGTCTTCGGCAAAATGGTCCGCAAGGCGATTTACGGCGAAATTTTCCACACGGTCAATCTGCCCGAAAACGAAAAGCAGTTCTTCGCGGATTCAATTGTGGAACGCTTCCTGAATCCGTTCGCGCAGCACCGTCTGCTTTCGATTTCCCTGAACTCCGTATCCAAGTGGAAAGTGCGCGTCATGCCGAGTCTGCTGGATTACACGAAGCTCAAAGGGGAACTGCCGGAAGTTCTCGCCTTCTCGCTCGCGGCGCTGCTCCGCTTCTACCGTCTCAGCAAAGACGCGGAGGGCAAAGCGACCGCGAGTTGCAACGGCATCTCCTGGCCGGTTTCCGATTCGCCGGACGTCATCGATTTCTTCGCCGGGATTGCGGGCGACTCCACAGCGGACTATGTCCGCAAGGCTCTTGCGAACACCGCGTTCTGGGAGGCGGATCTCAACACCGTTCCCGGGCTGACCGCATTTGTGACGGACAAGCTTGAGGCGATCGACAGGATCGGCATCCGCGAAGCCGTCAAAACCGTTCTCTGAGGAAGCGCCGCCATGCAGAGCATCCGAATCAATCCGCTGGACAATGTGGCGGTCATGCTGGACGACTCCTCCGCCGAGGTCCCGCGCGGGCACAAGTTCGCGCTCCGGGATATCGCCGCGGGGGAGAACATCATCAAGTACGGCATGCCCATCGGCCGCGCGACATGTGCCGTCCGCAAGGGGGAGCACGTGCATACGAACAATATGAAAACGAATCTCGACGGCATTCTCGAATATGCCTATTCGCCCGTCGAAATCACTCTCCGTCCGGAGCCCTGCACGGAAACGTTCAAGGGGTTCCGGCGCAAAAACGGGGCCGTCGGAATCCGCAACCATATCTTCATCATTCCGACGGTCGGCTGCGTGAACAAGCTCGCGCATACTCTGGCGGAGCGGCTGAACCGCACGCTCCCCGCGGGAAGTGTCGACCGCGCGGTTGCGCTGGAGCATCCGTTCGGCTGTTCACAGCTGGGCGGCGACCATGAGATGACCCGCGCGATTCTCTGCGGACTCGTCAAGCATCCGAACGCGGGCGGCGTCCTCGTCGTCGGGCTCGGATGCGAGAACAACACCATCGATTCGTTCCGCGAAAAACTCGGAGAGTTCGACACGGAGCGCATTAAATTCCTTGTTGCTCAGAAAGAATCGGATGAGGTTGCGGCTGGAATGGAAATCCTGAAGGGGCTTGCCGCACGCGCGGCGGAGGACGTCCGCACGGATATTCCGGTCAGCGAACTGGTCGTCGGACTCAAATGCGGCGGTTCGGACGGACTCAGCGGCATTACGGCGAATCCGCTTGTCGGGCGATTCTCCGACTGGCTGACCGCGCGCGGCGGAAGCACGATCCTCAGCGAAGTCCCCGAGATGTTCGGCGCGGAAACTCTCCTCATGGCGCGATGCCGGAGCCGGGAAGTGTTCGACAAGTGCGTGGCAATGGTCAACGATTTCAAACAGTATTTCACCCGTTACGGGCAGACAATTTACGAAAACCCGTCGCCGGGCAACAAGGCGGGCGGCATTTCAACGCTCGAAGACAAGTCGCTCGGCTGTACGCAGAAGGCGGGAAGCTCCGCCGTGAACGACGTGCTGCTCCCCGGGGAGCATTTGCACGAAAAAGGACTGAACCTGCTGACCGGACCTGGCAACGACATGGTGGCGTCGACTCTGCTCGCGTCCTCGGGAGCACATCTGATTCTGTTCACGACCGGACGCGGCACGCCGTTCGGAACTGTCGTGCCGACGATGAAGATTGCCTCCAATTCCGCGCTTGCGCAGTTCAAGCCGAACTGGATCGACTTTGACGCCGGACGCGTTCTGAAGGAAGACCGCGACGCGGCGGATGCGGAATTCTTCGCGAAGATTCTTGCCGTCGCCGACGGTGCGGAAGCGGCGAACGAACGGAACGGCTACGAAGAGATCTCCATTTTCAAAGACGGCGTCACGCTGTAAACAGGTTTCGAGACAAAAAAACGCTCCGGACTTTTCATCGGAAAGCCGGAGCGTTTTTGTTTTCCGCGAATTTCGGTCAGAGGTTGAAATCGTACTGAATTTCCGCCGGAACGGTGTCGTCCATCTCCATGTCGTGCGTCTTGAACGGAATGAGGAGAATGACCCAGTCGATGTAACGGGCGCTGGAACGGGTCATCGGGAGAACTTCATGCGGCTTGCGACCTTTCGCTTCATAGACGACAAAGGAGAATTTTCCGTAGCCGTAGCGTGTGAATTTCTGGAACAGAGGGATTTCGGGAATGACGATATCGAGGTTCGCATTCGGAACCGGAACGGGAAGGGATGGGGTTCCGAGGAAGATCTTGGAGTGATCCGTGGCGAGAACTCCGCAGAGCGGCTGGATGATATAGTCCGCATCTTCCGCTTTTTTGACGATGATCATGCCGAGTTCCGCCAGGCGAAGTTCGAGGACTCCCTGTGTGTACAGTTTGTCGGTCTGCGGATCGAAGTATGCATAATCCATTGCGATTTTTTTGTTTCTGTAGGCTTTGAAACTGGCGGAGGAGATGCCGCGTTCCACAACGGAGGAGATAAGGTACTGCTCAATCGCGTTCCGTTTCGTGTTTGTCATCCAGGGGGTTTCGCATCCGGAAAGCAGGAGCAGCAGGGCGAGAGCCATCAGCGGAAAAGTGAATTTCATTGGGAATCCTCGTATTGTTAATGAGAGTGTTATAATATACAGCCGGTGTGAAAAAAATCAATAATGCTTCCGAAAAAGTTGTTTTTTTGAAAGAAAAACGTTTTTTGGGCGGAAAAAAGCGCGAAAGTTTCCGTTTCGCCTCTTGCGTTTTATGCTTTTTGTACTATAATGTAGTATAATCGGAAACAATATGAGAAGAGAACATCAGAAAGGAATAAGGCGATGAAACATCTTATGACACTCGCTCTTGCGGCGGCAACTCTGATCTCCGTTCAGGCGGCGGATTCCGTGTTCCGTTCGGACATCAACTGCGTCAAGACACAGAATCCGTTGGAAATCAAATCCGACAATATGAAGACCGGAAGACTGACCTGGCTCAAAAACAAAGCGGATCATCAATATACGGTGACCGCCACCAAAAATGTCGGCGATGACTGGCAGACCGTCAGCTACACCGTCACCCCCGGAAAAAACGGAGATTTCAGATTCTCCCTTCAGGGACAGTGGGCGAAGGACAAAGAAAAACGCAGCTGGGTTCTGATCGACAGCGTAAAAGTCAACGGCGAACTCGTCCCGAACGGCGATTTCAAAACGACCTGGAAAAGCAAAGAAGGCAAGCGGTTTCCGCACAATTTCTGGCTTAATGCCAAAGCGCAGTATGTTCCGGACGGCGGCAAGGACGGCTCCGCGGCGATTCTCGTCAACCACGACAATGGCTCCGGTTACACCATCAAGAATGCGGAAGCCGGAAAAGCGTACACGATAGCAGTCACTCTCAAAGCCGCCGAAGCTCCGGCGGAATAAAATAGAAAGGATCTCTTCATGAAAAAACTTCTCACTCTTTCGCTCGCGGCCGTTGCGGCATTCGCTCTTCAGGCGGATTCGATGTTCCGTTCGGACATCAACTGCATCAAGACACAGAATGAACTGACCGTAAAATCCGACAACATGAAGACCGGCAGAGAGGGCTGGCACAAGAACAAGGAGGACCACAAATACACTTCGACCGCATGGACAGGCAAGCTCGGAGAAGGCTGGCAGACCGTCAGCTATACCGTCACTCCTTCAAAAAGCGGCGACATGGGCTTTTCTCTTCAGGGTCAGTGGGCGAAGAACGCGGACGACCGCGGCTGGATTTTGATCGACAACGTAAAAATCAACGGCGAACTTGCCCCGAACGGCGATTTCAAGAAGACCTGGAAGGACCAGAAAACCGGCAAGATCCGTCCGCAGAACTTCTGGCTCAGCAACAAGGCGCAGTATGTGCCGGAAGGCGGCAAAGACGGTTCCGCGGCGATTCTCGTCAACCATGACAATGCCTGCTGGAGCACCCTCAGAAACCTGGAAGCGGGAAAAGCGTACACCTTCGAATTTACAGTCAAAGCCGCCGAAGCTCCGGCGGAATAAACAGAAAGGATCTCATCATGAAAAAACTTCTCACTCTTTCGCTCGCGGCCGTTGCGGCATTCGCTCTTCAGGCGGATTCGATGTTCCGTTCGGACATCAACTGCGTCAAGGATCAGAATGAACTGACCGTCAAATCCGACAACATGAAATTCGACAGACAGAGCTGGATCAAGGACAAAGCAGTTCACAAATACACTTCGACCGCATGGACAGGCAAGCTCGGAGAGGACTGGCAGACCGTCAGCTACACCGTCACTCCTTCAAAGAGCGGCAACATCAATATGATGGGACAGTGGGCAAAGACCGCGGACACCCGCGGCTGGGTCCTGGTTGACAATATCAAGATCAACGGCGAACTCGTCCCGAACGGCGATTTCAAGAAGACTTGGAAAAACAAAGAGGGCAAGGTTTATCCCGCGCATTTCTGGCTCAACCGCAAGGCGCAGTATATTCCGGACGGCGGCAAAGACGGTTCCGCGGCGATTCTCGTCAACCACGACAACTCCGGTCATTACACTCTCAAGAACGCGGAAGCCGGAAAGGCTTACACGATTCAGTTCACGGTGAAAGCCGCTGAAGCTCCGATGGATTGATTTTTCTCCGGAGTCTCTTTTTCCAAAGCCGCCGACGGTGGTAAAACACCGCAGCGGCTTTTTCGCATTTTCTTGTACTGAACCGGCGACATGCCGAAGCGTTTGCGGAAGCAGCGGCGGAAATAAGAAAGGTTGTTGAAGCCGACTTCATACGCCGTTGTGCTGATGTCGAGTCCGGAGTTCAGAAGAAGATGAACCGCTTCATCCAGACGCAGCTCCAGAACATAGTCCTGCGGAGAGATGCCGTAGTAGCGCCGCATCGAGCGGCAGAGGTGTTCCTGCGAGCGTCCGGCAAGACGGATGAAACGGGATAGGCCGAGTTTGTAATTCTCCTTTTTGCGCATTTCGCGGCAGCTGTCGCCCAGCCATTGCGGAACCGCGACCGCGGAATAATCCGAACACTGCATCAAAGTCAGAAACACCGTTTCAGTGAGGTGACGCATGATGACGGTACGGAGCTGCTGGTTCAGCGTTTTGTCGTGCGCTTTGCCCGCTTCGGCAACGAGGTATTTCCAGATCGGGGAGTCGACGGGGAGACGGACGCTCTGGACGCAGTCGTCGAGCGAGAAATCGTGTCCGCCGGTGAGGAATGCGAGGACTTTGACGATTTCATCGGAAAGGACGTTGCAGTTGTAAATTTTGACGTCCGGGCAGCCCGGGGCGGGATGAAGCTCATGGTGGTCCCCGGGGTGAATGAGCTGGACAGTCCCTTCGGGCAGCAGGAACCGTTTTCCGTTCAGACGGTGTTCGAGTTCGCCGCGGACGACGAGGAAGAATTCGTGGAATGCGTGCCAGTGTTCGGGATAGAATTCACCCGTCCGGAACTCGGAGGTGTGAATGTGATAATTGTTTGCTCCGGCGAGCGGAACGGAATTGCGGTCTAAAAACATGATTTTATTCTCCTTGCGTCAATATAGTATCGTTTTTTGAATTTTGTAGTCGTTTTCTGAAAAAAATGCGGTATTTTATCCGGAAACCAGAGGAGAACCCTATGTCAAACATGAATTTAGCTTCCGAATGGACTCTTTCATCCAGCAAGCCGGGCTTTGCGCCGGTTCCGGCCCGTGTCCCGGGCGACAATTATTCCGCTCTTCTCGATGCGGGCGTCATTCCGGATCCCTATATCGCCATGAACGAAGATCTCGTTCAGTGGGTACGCGACTTCGACTGGACCTGGAGCCGCGATTTTGAACTCGACGAGGCGTTCCTCAAACAGGACGTCATCTTCCTGAACATCGATTCTGTCGACACCTTCGCCACAATCCGCATCAACGGGCGAATTGCCGGACACTCCGAAAACATGTTCACCCGCTTCCGCGCGAATGTGAAGGAGTTTCTCAAGGCCGGAACGAACCGGATTGAAATCACGATCGACGCCGCGCTTCGCCATGCGGAAGAGGAATACCGCAAGCTGCCGGCGGACGTTCCCTGCACCGGAGTCAATTCGATCAAGCACCTGAATCTGATCCGCAAAGTGCAGTGCCACGGCGGATGGGACTGGGGGATTACGCTCCTCGTCAGCGGACTCTACGGACGGATTTATCTGCAGGGCGTGCGGAATGCGCGCATCGAACATGTCTACTCCGAACAGGAGCACGCCGCCGGACTCTGCAAACTGACGGTTCATGCCGAACTGATTGCGGATCATGAGGGAACCGAAACGGTAGGATTCTCCTTCAACGGCGAAACGAAAAACGTTTCCGCGGAACTCAAGCCGGGCGTCAATACGGTATCGGTTTCGTTTGAGGTCAGGAATCCGAAGCTGTGGAATCCCGCCGGCTACGGAGAACAGAATCTCTATCAGCTCACCGTCGCAACCGCCGATGAAAAGCTGGAAAAGAAGATCGGCCTCCGCACGCTTGCGCTTATCAACGAGGACGATGAAGTCGGGCGTTCGATGAAGTTCCGCGTCAACGGCGTTGACATCTTCTGCAAGGGAGCGGACTGGATTCCGATGGACGCCATGCCGCAGCGTTTCACCCGCGAACGCTACCGCAAGATTCTTTCGGATGTCGTGGAAGCCAACATGAACATGCTCCGCGTCTGGGGCGGCGGACAGTATGAAAACGAAGATTTCTATGAACTCTGCGACGAGCTCGGCATTCTGATCTGGCACGACTGCATGTTCGCCTGTTCGCACTATCCCTCGTTCCCGCACTTCCTTGGACTCGTCCGCGAGGAGATCGAGTATCAGGTCAAGCGTCTGCGCGACCATGCGGGCATCGCGCTCTGGTGCGGCGACAACGAAGTCGCACGCGCCATCAACTGGTATCCGGAGGAAAAACGCAAGTTTCTGACGATCAACTACGACCGTCTGAACCGGGCAATCGGCGAGACGGTCGAGAAGTGCGATCCGACCCGCACCTTCTGGCCCAGCTCTCCGTGCAACGGCCCGATGGATTACGACGAATCCACGCTCAAGGGCGATATGCACTACTGGCTGGTATGGCACAGCGGCAAGCCCTTCTCCGCTTACTACGACGTCATTCCGCGTTTCTGCTCCGAATTCGGCTATCAGTCCTTCCCGTCGCTGAATTCGATCGACATCTATTGCGCGGGCAGACAGCGCAACGTCACCTCTCCGCTGATGGAGCATCACCAGCGCAACAGCGGCGGCAACTCAAGAATCATGGAGATGTTTACCCGCTACTTCCGCTTCCCGACCGGATTCGAGGATTTCATCTACCTCAGCCAGGTTCAGCAGGCGCTCGCGATCAAAACAGGCGTGGAGTTCTGGCGCCATCTGAAGCCGGTCTGCATGGGCACGCTCTACTGGCAGCTCAACGACAACTGGCCGGTCGCCTCCTGGGCGAGCATCGACTACTACGGGAACTGGAAACAGCTTCACTATGCGGCGAAACGTTTCTACTCCCCCGTCGTTGTCACCTGTTTCCAGAACAAGGAAAACAACCTTGAAATCTGGGCGACCAGCGATGTTCAGCAGGAACTCAAAGGCACGCTGAAACTTTCGGTTTTCGATTTCGACGGCAAGGCGGAGAAGGTTCTCAATTTCCCCGTGGAACTGAAATCTCTGGAATCGGTCAAGGTTCAGGAAATCGACGTTTCCGAACTTGCGCCCGCAACGGACAAAGTCTTCGCGTTCCTTGAACTCGAAGTCTCCGGAGGCGGAGAGACGTACCATCATTACAACGACCACTTCTTTACGGAGTACAAGCACTGCGACCTCCGTGAAGCCGGAATTGAGCACAGCATCGAACAGCGCGACGGTGTCTGGCATCTGAAACTGAGCTCGAAGTTCCCCGCGTTCTTCGTCTTCGCCGAACTGCGCGGAGTTCCGGCGGTGTTCAGCGACAACAGCTTTACGCTGCTGCCCGGTCAGCCGCGCGAACTCACCTTCCGCACCGATTCCCCTGTCACCCGCGAGGAACTGGAGCGTATTCTGAGCATCCGCGATCTCCGCGGTTCCTACACGGAATAATTGCGGACAATCTGTTCCCCGGTTCTTGACTTTCCGCCGGAACCGGGGTATTTTATCTTCCAAAAACGGAACGATGAACAGTTATTTCGACGGTCTTGAATTCAGTCTCTGCTGCTGCAGCCCGCGTCACCGGGGCGATATTCATCATGTCGCATCGTTCTACGGAGTCCAGTTCAACTGCTCCGGCGGATTCTTCCTCCGCATCAACCGCGGCGAAGTGATTCATGCCGACCAGCCCTGCGTGTTCATTACGCATCCCGGCGTTTTTTACGAATACGGAAATTGGAAAACGCCCACGCGTTCCCACAACTTCCTCTGCTTTTTCGGTCCGCGCGTCGAACGGTATCTGGAGACCGGGCTGCTGCCGGTGAACGACCGCAAGCCGCTGATTCCGGTTGCGGAGCCCGGAAAATTTCTGGAACTGATGCAGGACGTCATCGCGCTCCTTCACGCCTCGCGGACCACACCGCCGCGCGCGGTCCTGAAACTGGAAGAACTGCTGCTCATGCTTCACGAGATGAACTCGCCGTCCTCCTCCGTCCCGCATCACCGCCGCGATTCGCTGACGGAGCTGATGGAGACGATCCGGAATCATCCGGAAAAGACGTATGACTTTGACGGTTTCGCCGCCTCGCACGGAATGAATCCGGAGTATTTCCGGCGTCTGTTCAAAGCGCAGAGCGGGCTTCCTCCGCTTCAGTTCCAGATCCGCTGCAGGATGCGCAAAGCCGCGGATCTGCTGACCGGAACCGGACTGCCCATAAAGGAGATCTGCCGGCTATGCGGAATCGAAAGCGAATTCTATTTTTCGCGCCTCTTCAAAAACACCTTCCGCGTGGCGCCCGGAGAGTACCGCCGCGAATTTCCGTCCGATTCGTCGGTTTCATGCAAATAAAAGTCTGTTTTGTGCATTCCAATCTTCCGTTTTGAGAGTATATTGTCTCTAAAACGAAAGGTGGAATCCATGAAATGCCCGTACCAGAATCCCGCGCTTCCGGTCGAAGAGCGACTAGATGACCTGATGAAGCGTCTTTCGCCCGAAGAGAAGATCGGACAGCTCTGCAAGCCGCGCGTGTTTTCCGAATTTGAAAAGACTGCGGACGGGGCCGTCCTGAAAGAGGAATACCGCGAGTTTTCGCGGAAGAATCCGCCCGGCTGCGTCTACGGCATTCTGCGCTCCGATCCGTGGACGAAACGCAATTTTCAAAACGGCGCATTCGGAGAGGTCCGCGAACGCATTGTGCGTCTGTTCGACGAGGATGCCGCGTCACACGCCGTTCCGGTTCCGCTTGCGAAGGCGGAAGAGGCGCCGCACGGGCTTTCCGCGCTCGAAGCAACCGTATTCCCGTGCGGACTCGCCGTCGGCGCGTCGTTTGACTGTGAACTTGCGGAGGAGATCGGACGCGCCATCGGACGTGAAGCTCTGGCGTGCGGCATAAACACTGTCTATGCGCCGGTTCTGGATATTGCGTCAGATCCCCGCTGGTCGCGTGTCGAGGAGTGTTACGGCGAGGATCCTGCGCTGGTTGCGGAACTCGGAGAAAGCTGTTTCCGCGGAATTCAGGAAACCGGCGTTCTGGCTCTTCTGAAACATTACATAGGCGGCGGAGCTTCCGAAAACGGACTCAATCAGCAGCCCGCGCACATAGGCACGGCGGAGCTTTACAACGGTCCGCTCCGTCCCTTCCGGCGTTGCATCGACGCGGGGGCGAAAGCGCTCATGTCAACCTATCACGACGTCGACGGCGAACCATGCACGGGAAGCCGTTATCTGCTGACGGAACTTTTGCGCGCAGAGCTCGGTTACAAAGGATTTGTCACGGCGGACGGCGGGGCGGTGGAGCGTCTTTATCATCTGCGCCTTGCGAATTCGCTCCCGGAAGCGGCGGCGCGTGCGCTCAAAGCCGGCTGCGATATGGAATCGGGACATCCTTCGCTTGCCGAGTGCGGAAAGATGCTGCGCGACGCTCTGCGCGAAGGTCTCATCGCCGAAACAGACCTTGATCTTGCCGCGCGGCGCGTCCTGCGGGTGAAATTCGAGATGGGCTGGTTCGACAAACCCGCCTCATTTGATTCTTCAGTTCTCCGATCTTCCGCGCATCGCGAACTTGCGCTGCGGGCGGCGCATGAGTCAATCGTGATGGTGAAAAACAACGGAGTTCTTCCGCTCAAGCCATGCAGAATCGCCTTGACCGGCCCCAACGCCGCGAATGCGATGAACCAGCTCGGCGACTACACGGCGTTTCAACGTCCGGGGACAATTTCCACGGTTCTGGATGCGCTGAAGGCGGAACCGGATTGCGAAGTCCGTTTTGAACCGGGCTGCCGGATCCGCTCGATGGATCGCTCCGGCTTTGCGGCGGCGGTCGCGGCGGCGGAGAAATCCGACTGCTGCATCGCCGTACTCGGCGGTTCCAGCTGGCACGATGCGGAAGAGACGGTCGACCCGGTCACCGGCGCCGTCATCGGAGCGAGCGGCGACACCGCCGAACACACCGAGAAGGAGAGCGGCGAGGGAACCGACCGCGCTTCGCTCAATCTCTGCGGAGTTCAGCTTGAGCTCCTGCGCAAACTCAAAAAGACAGGAAAGCCGCTGATCGCCGTTCTGATTGAGGGACGCCCTCTGCAAGTCGATGAGGTTCTGGAACTTGCGGATGCGGTTCTGATCGCATTCTACCCGGGAGAAGCGGGCGGACGCGCGATCGTCGACATTCTGACCGGACGCGTCAGCCCTTCCGGACGCCTTCCCGTTTCCGTTCCGTATTCGTCGGGACAGCTCCCGGTGAACTACAACACCGCCGTGGACCGCAGAAACCGTTTCTATCTGGATTCTCCCGCGTTCCCCGCGCTTGAATTCGGATTCGGGCTCTCCTACACGACATTTGAGTACAGCAATCTTGCGGTTGAGGGACGGCGGGTGCGCGTCACGGTTGCCAACACAGGCAGTCGGGCCGGCGGAGAAGTCGCGCAGTTCTATCTGACGGCGCACGGCGATGTGGTGCAGCGTCCGTGGTGCGAACTCTGCCGCTTCGAGCGTCTCTTCCTGGAACCGGGCGAAACAAAGGAGCTCCGCTTTGTGCTGACCGATGAGATGCTGTACCGTTACGACCGTTCGGGGACTCTCCGGAAAGAGATCCGCCATTTCTCCGTCCGCGCAGGAGGAAATCTGCGCGACGTGCTGACCGCCGATTGCGAAATTGTCTGAATTGACAAATTCCTTGTCTGTTTCATCATTGTCTTTCCCGTTTTGCGGAGTATAAGTATTCCTCAAACAGGAGGACTGGATGAACAGAAGCGTTTATCTGCATGAGCTCGACCGCGCGCTTGTTTACGCGGCGGAGCATACGGATTCCGCCGGGCGCATGATCGTCGACGGAGAAATCGACACGAAGGATTCCGGCTGGCTTGTGCTCGGCGGAGCGGTGCGCGGAATCGAAGAGGGATGGAACATCGGCGCGTATGATCTGCGGGATCTCTGTCGCAGATGGACTCTTGCAAGCGTGCGCGTGGACGACGTCAGGAGCGCGTGGACCACATTCGCGCTCCTTCTTTCCTTTGAATTCACGAAAGGGGCTTTCCGGAAACTGTTTTCATCGGAGGAATTGAACGAAACAACAAAATTTCTCTGTCAGATCGACATGCGTTTTCTTCTTGAGGCCTCCCGCAATTACCGCGTCGCCGCGGCTGTCATCGACCTGCTCCGCATCCGGCACGGCTTCTGCAATGCGCAGAGCGCGGATCCGGAGTCATGCATCGATCACATGCTCGCCGGCTATCTCGGCAACGGCTTTTTCAACGATGATGACGGACGCGGAGATTCCCGCGACAAACGCATTGACGCCTACAGCGCGGAAATCATCGGCCTGCTTCTTCATTACGATGAAATCTTCAACTGGAATTCGCCGCATCACGAACGGATTTTTTCCATCCTGCGCGACTTCTGCGAATCCGCGCTTCCTCTGATCGACTCCAACGGCGAGTTCGCCAAATGGGGACGTTCCCTGCGGGGAGAGGCGGAGGTCAAAAAAATCTTCCTCTGGGAGTTCGCGCAGACGCGCGGGCTGACCGCATACGGCGATTCCGCCGCACGGAAACAGTTTGAATTCTTTCTCAAAACCGGAATCCGCGCGGATGGAAAAATCGGACGCGACAAGGCGTTCGACGCGGGTACATGGGACGAATACACCACGCACGTCCAGGCGCAGGGCTACGGCGTGTACGGTCTCGCAATGGCGCTCCGTTTCGCCTCGGGGGAACATGCGCCCGTTCCGCTGCCGTCGGAAACTGCGGATTATGTGAAATACCTGCCAGGTCCGGCGATCTTCTGCGGAAACTGCCGCACGACGGGCGCTCATTATATTCTCCCCGCGGGAAACCGGCTGACAAAGAACATGTTTTTCTGGCACAACCGCATTACGGGCGAAAACGATGTGGAGGTGGATGTCAGCGCAAAATTTCTCCCCGTCCCCTGTTTCGGCTTCGCTCTGCCGGCTCCGTACGCCGGACCCGTGATACCGTTTCTCCCGATGCTCTGTCTGCCCGATGGAACATCTCTGGTTCCGCGCAATCTTGATCCGGCGTTCCAGGTTGATGGGAACTCGGTGACACAGTTTTTCGACTTCTGCCGACCGAAGGAATACCGGGCGGTCACCGCATACCGTTTCCGGAGCCGCATCCGCTGTTTTCCGGAGCGTCTGGAATTTTCGTTCCGTTTCGAGGGCGCGGCTCCGGAAGGGGCGGAACTGCGGATTCATCTGAGCAATCCCAAGAAAAATCTCAAACGCAAAACGGTGTTCGGTATTGCTCCGCTGCTGGAAACGGATGTTGTTCTGCCACCCTCGGTTTACGCGGCGGAAACCCCTGCCCGCGCATACATTTTTCATCCCCGCAAAACACTCGAATATTCTTTTGAACTGGAGAAAACATGAAAAACGAATTCATTCACGGAGCTGTCCTTCTGCTGGAGGAAGACGAAACACGCTCCGGACTTGCGGCAAAATGCGCGGCGATGAAACAGCTCGGCCTGAACACCGCCGTCATCTGGCCGCCCTGTTTTTACAAAAACGGAAAACGCGATTACGCGGTTCAGCACACTTTGCTCGACTGCGCGGAAGAGGCCCGACTCAAAGTCATTGTCGAACTGACCGGACAGGTCTCCAACCTCGAATATCTGCCCGACTGCGACTGGATGGATGAATACGCCGTCACCAATCCAGACGGCACGCCCGCGCGGATGCAGAACGGGCTGGGCGAGACCAATTACAATCATCCCGAAGTCAAACGCATTCTGCATTCATTTTTTGCGGAAGCCGCGGCGGAGTTCAAGGATCATCCCGCCCTGCTTGCGTGGGACGTCTGGAACGAAACTCACTTCAAATCGCACGATCCTCATACGCTCCGCGAATTTCAGCGCTGGCTCGAACGCAAATACGGCACAGTCGCCGCGCTCAACACCGTCTGGAAAAAGAGCTATGCGAACTTCGGAGAGATCCGTCTCGACCCCGTAACCTGGGCGTCCATTGCGCCCGGCTGCGACTGGGAGGAGTTCCGGACGGACAATCTCGCCGCGATTGCGCACGAATGGGCGGAAGCCGTGCGCGCCGCCGACCCGCGCCATCCGGTCATTGCGGACAACGTCATGAGCAATGCCGTCTGGAGCGAATTCGACCGCGGCAGCGACGACTGGAAGCTGGCGCGGCAGATCGACTGTTTCGGACTTTCTTTTTATCCGAAAACGGGCGGACGGCTCCTGAAGGTCAACGAGCCGTGGCTGCGGCGTCTGACTTTCGCCGGAGCCTACTCCGCCGGAAACGGACGTTTCATGATTTCGGAAATGCAGAGTCACTGCTACTCGGAAATTTTCACCGCCGAACGCGTCGCGCCGGACGAACTGCTCGACTGGAATCTGGAAGCTCTTTTTGAGGGGAATGCGGGAACGGTTTACTGGAAATGGGAGCCGTTCAAGGCGGGATTCCAGATCGGCGGACGCGGTCTCGTTCTTGCGGACGGTTCGTTCAGCAGACGCGCTGCGGCGGTTGCGGAGTTCAGCCGTCTGCTGAAAACGCATCCCGACCTTGCGCATCTCACGCCCGCAAAATGCGCCGCTGTACTCTATGACCGTTCCTGCAACTTCGCGGTGAAGGAGATCAACAACCGGATTCGCGGAATCATCGGCGACGACCAGTGCGCGCAGGCCCGCTTCGGCGTCGCCATGAGCGCGGCGGAACGCAGTGTCCCGCTCGCGGTCGTCACGCCGGAACAGGTCCTGGAGGGGAAGCTCGCCGGATATCCGCTCCTCTTCCTGCCGTATCAGCCGGTGCTGGATGAGCCGCTCGCGGATGCGCTTGTGCGTTTCATGGAGAACGGGGGAACGGTTGCCGCGAGCTGGCCCTGCGGCGATATTTCCTCTTCGGCGCGTCTTTACGAACAGGTTCCAGGCGGCCCGCTCGCGTCTCTTTTTCATGCGCGTCAGACCGACAATCTTCAGGATTCTTTCCGCGGGGAGCCCATCGAAATTCAGGAGCTTGAGATGCTTTCCGGGGAAACGGAGGTTCTTCTCCGCAGCGATTCCGGTCTTCCGCTTCTTCTGCGCACGGAGTGCGGAACAGGCGCGTTCTTTTACTTTGCCGCCGCGCTCTGGAATGAACTTTTCCCGCATGGACGGCATGTCTGCGCGGACGCCTTCTGGGAACGGCTCGGCGGTTTTGCCCCGATGAAATCAAGCGTTCCGACGGCATTCGCTTCCGGCGCAGAATACGATTACGTTCTTGTCGCGAATCCGGAAGGCGCGACGGAGTGCGTCATCGAAACGGAGCGTTCCGCCGAACTCATCTTCGGACGCGGCACGCTTATCCGGCAAAACGGGAAAATCAAACTTGCGGATGCGCGGCATGCAATTCTGCGGATGGAGAAAATCAAATGAACTGTGCGGACTTCTACCGTCTCGCCCCGAACCGCGTGTGGCGGACCTATCTCGGCGGAGCGACACTGGACGCGATTTACGGAAAACCGGCTCCCGCCGACTCGCATTTCCCCGAAGACTGGATTCTTTCGACCACCCGCGCGGTGAATGCCGGGCGGGAATCCGTGCCGGAAGGGGTCTCCAGAGTCGTTACGGAATCCGGTGAACTCTTGGTGACGGAGCTTCTCGACCGTTTCCCGGAGGAGATTCTCGGCACTGCGCATCTGGCGAAGTTCGGGAAACAGACCGGGTTCCTGCTGAAATACCTGGATTCCGCAATCCGTCTGCACCTGCAGTGTCATCCGTCAATTCCCTTCGCGCGGAAACATCTGCATTCCAAGTGCGGCAAGAGCGAGGGGTATTACATTCTCGGCGTGCGCCCCGGATGCGAAGGATATATCTATCTCGGCTTCCAGAATCCGCCGTCTCCGGAGGAGCTGCGCCGGATGATTGCGGAGCAGGATATTGCGGCTCTGCTTTCCTGTTTTGAGAAAATCCCGGTGCGGCCGGGCGACGCCTTTTACGTTCCGGGCGGTTTCCCTCATGCGATCGGCGAGGGCGTTTTCATGATCGAAATGATGGAGCCGACCGACTTTGCCGTGCGCATTGAATTCGAGCGCGGCGGTTATGTCCTTCCCGAAAGTGCACGTTTCATGAACCGCGGAATTGATTTCGCCGTTTCGATGTTCGACTTCAAACGGCGTTCCGTTGAGACGATCCGCAGGGAACAGTTCGCGGTTCCGCTTCCGCTCCCCATAGAGGGGGAGGCGGAGCGCCGGTCGCTGTTCGACAAACGGTATACGCACTGCTTCCGCGCGGAGCGACTGCTTGTTCACGGCAGAGCTTCACTCCGGCAGAAAGGTCTGCGCGTCCTGATTGCGACAAACGGTTCAGGCGAACTTGAAATCAACGGAAAATGCTGTAAATTATCCGCATATGACAGGATTCTCATTCCCGCGAAAACGGAAGAAATACGGTTTCATTCGGAAGAGCGGCTGGAACTCATCGCGGCACGGCCGCCGGAGGTTTGAACATGTCGAAAATCATTGACGTCGCCGCAATTCATTTCAATGTCAGCGAGCGGGGAGACCAGGGACGCGACGAGGCGTTCCGTCAGTTCCGCGAGGCGGAAAAACGGCTCGACGGAACCGGAGTCGACCTTGTGGTCACCTGCGAAGGCATGTCAAGTCTCGGGCAGACAGCGGATCAGGCGGAAAGCTTTGAAGAACCCGGCGAACTGCTCTCGATGTACCGCGATTTTTCCCTTCGCAACCGCTGTACGACTGCGGGCGCGGTGAAACTCCGGATCGCGGATAAAATTTTCAATGCGCTGGCGTTTATCGGACCCGACGGCGCGTTTCTCGGTCATTATGCGAAAGCATATCCGACACCGCGCGAACTGGAAAATGGGATTTCCCCCGGTCCCGGCGCGGTCGTGGTTGACACGCCTGCCGGAAGACTCGGCGGAATGATCTGCTACGATCTCAACTTCGATGCTCTTGCGGAGCAGTATCGCGCGCTTTTGCCGGACATTCTCTGTTTTTCGAGCATGTTCCACGGCGATCACCTTCAGACAAGCCGGGCGTACTGCGCCCGCTCATTTTTCGTCGGTGCGGTCAAGGACGCCTGCAGTTCGGTTGTCGATCCGCTCGGACGCGAACTTTCGGAGAGCTGTTACTACAACCGGATCGCCCGTGCGCGCATCAACCTCGACCGTTTCATCATGCATCAGGATGAGAACATCGAAAAGTTTCCGGACATCCGCCGCAAGTACGGCAAGGAGATTCTGATTGATACGAATTCTCGTCTCGGAGTTTCTCTGCTTTACAGCTGTGTTCCGGACCGCACGGCGGAAGAGGTCGCGCGGGAATTCGGACTCGTTCCGCTGGATGATCTGCTGAACCGGTCCGCGGAACTTGCGGGAAAGTGACTTGATAAACCGGAAACGGTTCGGCGGGGAAAGCCGGTTTTACGACAGCGCTGTATATTGTCATGGTTCCGGCGGCCGGCCTCTTTTTCCGCCGCCCCCCAGACTGCTGTGGTGCGGAGCAACAGCCTCCCTTGCCGGATCCTATCTGCTGAATGTTCCGGAAGGAGGAATCCAAACAGGAGATTTCCTTCTTTTGATTTGTGCGTTCATGTATGCGATGCACATTCTGACGATTGATTATTTCGCGCCGAAAACGGACTGTGTCCGCATGGCATGCCTTCAGTTTCTCGGATGCGGCGTTCTGAGCACGATCCTTTCGCTGATTCTCGGAGAATCCTGGGCGATTTCGGGACTGTGCGCGGTTGCGGTTCCGCTGCTCTATTGCGGTGTCGCCGAAATTGAAGTGAAGAACCGGATATTTTTCCAGTCGTGCGGTTTATCGTAAACGGCAAGTCCTTTGAACAGTTCTTTGCGTCCTTCAAAGAATGCTTTCAAGATGGAGAGTGTCAGCGATTTTCCGAAGCGGCGCGGACGTGAGAGGAAAAAGCCGGAGCGTTTCTGCTGGAACAGTTTCCAGATATACTCCGTCTTGTCTGCATACAGAAAGTTATCCTGTATCAGATTTTCAAAACGGAAAACATAGCTTGTCAGTTCTTTCATCGTCCAGCTGCTTGTTTTATTGAAACCATACAGCGGATTTTCCGTTTGTCAAGCTTCTGCGGGGAGAAAGCCCTCCCGGGCGGAAGGGCTTCGGATTGAGCGGAAACGGTTACTTCTTTACTGTATCGAAATGCGGCAGGGAGAGGAGCTCTTTCACCCGACCGTCATTCATGATTTCAAATTTTTCCAGACATGTGCCGTCCGGACGGAAGGACTGAACGGTCAGTTTCTCCGGGGTGACGTCGACTCGGAAGACCGAGGCGGCAAACGGGGTTTCCGCTTCGGGCCCGAGTCCGGCGACGACCGGAAACGGATAGTTCTTTCCGTCGCTCGGAGCCTTCGTCTGCGGCGGAACCAGCGCGGCGGCCTGCGTCGTGCCCGGAATCGTGCGGGTGTAGGCGTGCGTGTGTCCGGTGAGCATCAGGGCGACGGGGGCGTCGGACTTGCGGCCGCGGTAATACGGAGCGATCATGGAAGCGGTCATGCGCGTGATGCTTTCTTCAAATCCGCCGACGGAGAACGGGGCGGAATGCGCAATGACAATCCGGTGTTTTGCATTCTTCCATGCGGGGGAATCCATAACCTGTTTCACAAACGCCTGCTGTTTTGCAGCGAAGGCGGCGGGAAGCGTGTATTCCGCGCGTTCCGATTTCCAGTTCCCGAGCGCGTAGCTGTCAAGACGCAGAAACGCTGTGCTGCCGAACCGGAAGAAGCCGTAGGTTTTGCCCTCCGGAGTGCCGCAGCATTCGATGTAACGTTCTGTGTCTCCGAGAAACTCATGGTTGCCGCGGATCCAAATGAGCGGACGCGCGGAGCCTCCGTTTTCCGCATTCAGTTTCCAAACGGTGTTCAGCAGAGAATCTATGGAGAAACTGCTGCCGATGTCGCCGCCGAGGAGAACGAAATCGCAGGTTTCCACGCCGCCGGCTTTCAGCAGAGCGGAGAAAATTTCATTCTGTTTTTCCGGAACGAACTGCAGATCGGCGGTGAAGAGAAAACTGAAGCGCTCTTTTTTCTCATCCGGAGCGGTAAAAGTGTAAATTTCACCTTTTCGCGGATAGACAAGGTCTTTCGGTTTCGCGGGATCCAGCATGACAATGCGGTATTCATACTGCGCGCCGGGTGTGAGGTTTTCGAGTTCGACGGTATGGAAACTGCGGCGCTGAATCAGCTCTTCCACGGCATCCCAGGCGGTCTGCCACGGTTCCGTGCCTTTCGTGCGGTATTCCACGCCCGCTCCGCAGTTGCCGAGAGAGGTGAAGCGGACCGTCATGCGCCCGGGACCGGGATTGTCGAGCCAGGGGCCGACCGCGATTTCCGGAACATCGGGAAGCCGGAACGGAACTTTGGCGCATGCGAAACTCCAGGTGTAGGAGCCGCGTCCGGTGTGGATTGCGAGCAGGTTTTCGCCCCGCTTCACGGGAATGAAGAACGGGTGGTTGGAGGGCTGGTAGGAGCTGTCGCCGTTGCCGTCTTTCATGGTGCTGGCGCAGAGCGTGCCGTTGACGTAAGCTTCAAAGTACCAGTCACAGCCGATTCCGATTTCCGCAATGCCGTCAGCGGGAGAGGTGATGGTGCAATAGAGCACGGCATGACTTTTCAGGTCTCCGGTTTTTCCCGCGACGGTGTCGAGGTCGATTTTGCTGTCTTTGAGACGGAACGTTTTGCCTTCCGCACGGGCGTTCTGCCAGCCATCTTCGGGCATTCCTTCGCGGAACGTCCAGTCCTGCGCGAGGGTAACTGGCTGGAGCTTTTCCGCATTGAGAGCAAAGATTTCCGGCAAATGGTCATCCTGCCAGACCGCGAACACCGTTGCCGTAAGGAGCGAAAGCGCTCCGCAGAGAATTTTTTTCATTCGTATGCCTTTCCGTTTTTATTGAAAATCATAAGATAATCTAACATCAGTCAGACAAAAAGCAAATGGAGATGTCGTGAGACGGCAGCCGGATTCAGCGGTATTCCGGGATAGGGAGAAAACGGACATTTATGCGGGGGAGTCTCTGATTTGTGCAACGCTTTTCCGCTGGACAACCTCCTGCGGGCAGTAGAAGATTTTCTCGTCGAGATGTTCCCTTTTTGCAATTTCCGCGGAGCGGAGGGATGACCTCTTTTTCATGTTTCAGTTCCACAACATTTATGGAAAAGCGCGGCGGCCGAAGAGGAAAACGGCCGCCGCTGGCAAGAAAATCACTTGCGCTTCGCGTACCATTTCGCGCGGAGCTTCTCTTCCGCCATCAGACGGATGAAGAGTCCTCCGACCACGGAACGCGCCTGGAAGCCGACTTTGCGTCCGTCGCCGACCGTCTCGTACCAGTCGGTCATGGGAACGCGGGAAACGCCCTCTTCGAGCCACTTGACGGCGGGGGCGAGAAGCGCGCGGAAATCCTCGTCCCGCCCCGTGAGGGTGGCTGTCCAGAGAATCCAGTCGAGCTTGGTGTAGGTTTTGCGGCTGTCGAGCGGAAGACCGTAGACGTTCTGGACCTTGCGGTAGAACGCCATCTCTTTTTCAGCAACCGAGGCGGGGAAGAGGTTGAGTCCGAGCAGACGGTCCCAGACCAGATTGTACTTCTGACTCCAGGTTCCCTTCTGATCGAACGCCAGACGGTAGCATTCGCCGTCGTCGGCGTCGACAACCCAGCGGTTCGCGGATTCCTGAGCGAGAGCGCGATAGCGTTCCGCCTCCTCCCCGTTTCCGAGCATGCCGGCGATGATCGACCAGCCGCCGAGCGCGAGGATCGCTTTGATCGAGAGGTTGGTGTTGTGCGCAAGATGTCCGGCGAAATCGTCGGTGCAGAGCTGATTTTCAGGATCATACCCCTTGTCCGCAAGGTATTCCGCCCATTTGCGAAACACGGGTTCGTACTTGCGGAGGAAGGAGAGATCGTCTGTGAATTTCGCGAGAGCCGCGGCGAGAATCAGCATGTTTCCGCACTCTTCCACGGGCATCTGGTTTTCTTCGGTGAGTTCTCCTCCGCCGTAGACCTGGCCGTTTGCGAGCGGATAGGTTCCGAGGTCGTGCGGGGCAAACGGGAAACGCCATTTGCAGCTGCTTGCATAGTCGAGAATCGGGATGAGCATTCCCTTCAGCAGAGCCGGCTGCATGAGCAGATAGAGCGGAGCGGAGGGATAGGTGACGTCGACCGTCGCGATACAGCCGTTCGAGAAGTTCTCCTTGGAGAAGAAGAGCGGGGTGCCGTCGATGTCCGCCACGAGCTTGTGCGCGGCGATCGACTGGCGGAACGCTCCGGCGAGGAACTTTGCGTAATCGGCTCCGCCGAACGCTTCGGCGTCCGCAAGCAGTTCAGCGTCAAAGGCTTCGCATTCCTTGCGCAGGGCCGCATATTCTTCCTTTGCCACGGAGAGGAGCGTGGAGAAATCGGGCTGAAAGAGAGTCCAGTAGCCGGAAAGACGGCGTTTCAGGAATTCGACGGAATCAAGGTCGTTGTAGCCGATCATGAACCATGCGGAGGCTGAGGTTCCGGGAACGGCCTTCATCGGAATCGCGGCGCAGACGGAGCTCCAGACGCGGTAGAGCGGAGCGGGGCAGCTGGAGTCGTCTTCCTCGGGAAGATGTCCGGTGTCGGCGAAACGCTGAGCGGCGATGACGTTTCCGGCAAAGCAGGTTTCCGCATGGAATTCATTCGGAACGGCAAACGCAAGATAGCCCCAGTCGATGCGGAGATCGTCTCCGGTTTTCTGAAGAACCGCCTGATTGGCGGCGCCGATGGAGAGAAAATCCATGTCTTTTTTGCGCAGACGGCTCCATGTGACTTTCGCGCTGTTTTCGTTGACGCAGGCGTCGGCGGTCGCGGCAAAATAGACGGAGAGTTCATGTTCCGCGCCGTCGCTGGATTCAACATCGTAGCAGACGTATGTGACGGGACGCGCCATGACGTCGAGTTTGTACGGAAGGGCGGGAGTGAGAAAGGTCAGGCGGAAGCGGATGCCCGCTTCGGCGAAGGTGTAGACGGTGCGGGTCGGGAAGACCTCGACCGACTCCTGGTTCATCGGGGGGAACTGCCGGCGCGGTCCCATGAAGCGGAAAGTCTTGCCGTCGATGCGGAGAAGTCCGCAGAGGTCGTTGTTGTTTCCGGTCCAGTGGTGAGTCCAGGTCTCTGTGAGTTTGTCGGAAAAACTCCAGATAGAGAAATAGGGATCGTGCGTGATGAGCGGATATGCGGGATAGCGTGTCATGGAAACCTCCTTGTTTTCGTTGCATTAATTATAGCACGCTTTTCCCCGGCTGAGAATGGAGAAAAATTAAAAAAACATGAGGTTTCTGCGCATCCGGCGCGTATTCAGCCCTGTTTTTCTTCTTCCGGAGGCTCCGGAAGAATCCGAGAAAACGCAATCAGCATCGCGCCGCGGATGACGAGAAGGAGCCCCGCGATCCACAGCATTCCGGCCATGCTTGTCAGCGGCCAGATGAAGAGGACGACGCCGATGAAGAGCCCGATGAATCCGGAAACGACCGGCAGGATCTTGAAGTTGGCGGGAACCGGCAGCATCGCGGCGCTCCAGAGCCCGGCAATTCCGCCGACAATCAGCCATAGCGCGATCAGCCATGCGACGAGAAAGATGACCTTGAACGGCTGAAACACCATGAACAGTCCCCAGACGACGACGGCAAGTCCGAACGCGACCCAGAAGAGCCGCCGTCCGGTTCCCGCCGCGCCGCTGAGCACGGTCCAGCCCCCGAACAGGGCGAAAAACACGCCGAGAATCTTGGCTGCAAGTTCCAGCGAAATCACCGGATTGAGCGCAATCAATACGCCTGTCAGGAGCACGAGGATTCCGCGCCAGAAGAACATCTTGCGTGAAATCCCGCCGAAAAGAGCCGAAGCCGCCAGAAATTTGTCCATAAAATCCCCCCTTCTTTATGAATCAGTAAACGGTGAGTTTCGGAGAAGCTCCGGAGCAGTCCGCAAGCCATTGCAGTTCGATATCGCGTTCGACGTTGAGCTGAGCGAGAATATCGTTGCGGCTGATGACGCCCGCAATGTTCTTGCCTTCGATCACCGGAAGATGACTGATGTTGTGCCGGACCATGACGTTCATGAGATACTCGACGTCGTCGTTGACATTGGCCACGATCATGCGGTGGGTCATGAAATCATCGACCGTATTGGTATCCGGATTCGACTCTTCCATGCAGAGCGAGCGGACGATATCCACCTTCGTCAGGATTCCGATGAATTCCGCGGGAGTGTGGTCTTTGGCTTTGACCATGAGATAATCGGTTTTGAGACTGATCATCTTTTTGGCCGCCGTGCGGAGCGTCGCGCCGGATTCAATGGTGTAAAGACGCTGGGTTTCCTTCTTTTCCGAGAGAACTTTCTGAAGTTTCATAGGGCATTCTCCTTTCCGGTTGAATTTTCCTGAGAAAAGTATAATGCAGAAAAAAAGTTTTTCAAGCGGGATCGCGGATTTTTCCCCTCAAAAGGCAAAAAAAATGCCGCGCTTCGCTTCCCCAAGGAGAGTTTGTTAGAAAACGAAACCGCGGCTGCCCGTAAAATCAAACAATGCAAAACAAAAAACACATTGTCTGTATGACGCATTACTTTACATTGCGATTATTGTCGGAATATGACAGAAAGATTGCAAGTTGGCAATCTTCGCGTTTTTTTGATTTTTTCCTGAATTCTGGCGGATAAAATCATGTTTCCTCTTGAAAATCCCCCGGGATATGCCATATTACGCTTTTGTCATTAAAGGAGATTTTCAAATGCCGGATAAAATTTATTTGTGGAGCGACAGCGATGCCGTTCCGTCTTCGATCACCCCGTTTCTTCTGCCCGGGACGGAACCGCGCGCGGCGGTGCTCGTCATCCCAGGCGGCGCTTACGGCGGAGTCTGCCGCAACACCGAAGGAATTCCGATTGCAAAGAAATTCAATGAACTGGGATTCCATGCTTTCGTGCTTGACTACCGCGTCGCCCCGAACCGCTGGCCCGCCCCGCAGCAGGATGCAATCCGCGCAATGCGCATCATCCGCGCCAATGCGGCAAAATGGAACGTCATTCCCGACCGCGTCGCCAGCTGCGGATTCTCCGCCGGCGCACACCTCGCAGGCTCGCTGGGCATTCTGACGGATCTTGTAAATGCGGACAACGGCGACGGCATCGACCGGGAGCGCGGCGACGCCGACGGCATGATCCTCTGTTACGGCGTGCTCGTCTTCGAACCGTGGAGCCACGGCGGAACCAGCCGGAATCTCACGGGGGACGATCCGGAGCTGCTGAAGCTCTGTTCGCTTGAAAAGCACGATCTCGCCAAGGCGCCGCCGGCATTTGTCTGGGCGACGGTTGCCGACCAGCTGGTCAACTATCACAACAGCATCGTCTTTGCCGAAGCCATGAACGCGGCGAAACGTCCGTGCGAACTTCATATCTACCCGCACGGCGACCACGGAATGCTGCTCGGACTGGAAACTCCGGACGTCTGCGCGTGGCCATCCGCCGCGGTGAACTTCCTGCGGAACGAATGGGAACGCCGCGATACGGACTGCGCAAATGCCAACCGCTACACGAACGGCTTCCAGTACGAAGCGGAAAAAAGAGCGGGTCTGACCATCTAACCGAAAGGATTGAATATGAAATTGAAATTTGTCGCAGCCGCCCTTTGCGCGGCGGCCGGACTTCTCTTCAGCACGGGCTGCGGAGAAGCGAAGAGCAATGCAAACACAATTAAAATCGGCGTTTCGATTCCCGCCGCCGACCACGGCTGGACGGGCGGAATCGTCTGGTGGGCGGAACAGGCGAAGAAGTCCTGGGAAAAGAAGGATCCGAATGTCCGCGTCATCATTTCGACTGCGAAGGATGCGGCGGAACAGGTTGACAAGATCGAGAATCTGCTGGTTCAGAAAGTGGATGCTCTCGTTGTTCTTCCGCAGGAGCCCGGACCGCTGACGAGCATCTGCACGAAAGCGGCGAAACAGGGAAAATACCTGGTCGTCGTCGACCGCGGACTGACAAAAGACGTTCAGAACATAACGGTTGCCGGAGACAATGCCGGATTCGGCAAAGCCGCCGCGGACGCGCTGGTGAAACGGCTGAACGGCAAAGGCGACATTCTTGTGATGGAGGGCATTCCGTGTCCGGTGAATTCGGACCGCGTGAATGCGTTCAAAGCGGAGATCGCGAAGCATCCGGGAATGAAAATTCTGGAATCGCAGTCCGCGTACTGGGATACGGAGAAGGGATTGAAGCTCATGGAGAATTATCTCCAGAAGTATCCGAAGATCGACGCAGTGTGGGTCGGCGACGACGATGTTCTTCTCGGCGCCTTGAAAGCCTGGCGGGAATCGAAGCGCAGCGACATCAAACTGATTGTCGGCGGTGGCGGAGGCAAGCAGATCGTGAAGCGCATTCTTGACGGGGATCCCGTCGTCCCCCTGACGGTGACGTATCCGCCGCGGATGATTGCCGTCGGAGTTGATTATGCTGTAGCCGGCGCGCGCAAGCAGCCGCTGACGACGGAAAAACGTGTTGTCATTCCCTCGGAGATCGTGGACAAGTCGAACGCCGCCAAGTTCTACTTCCCCGACTCGGCATATTGAGCCAACGGAAAATTCCGGCACAAAAAAGCACGGTCGCGCGACCGTGCTTTTTTTGTGCACTGAACAGAATTTCTCAGGTGTACTTCAGCACCTCTTCCATGGTGGTTTCGCCGTTGAGAATCGCGCGGACGCCGTCTTCGCGCATGGTCGTCATGCCGAGCTCACGTGCTTTCTCGCGGATTGCAATCGTCGGGGCGTTCGCGAGAATCAGATCGTTGATCTTCGGGTTCATCACGAGAAGCTCCGTAAGAGCTTTACGACCCTTGTAGCCCGTGTTGTTGCAATACGGACAGCCTTTGCCGTAATAGAACATGTTGTCGCCGACGTCCGCTCGCTCCAGTTCAAGAAGACGGAGGTCCGAATCCGACGGGCGGAAGGCCGTCTTGCATTTCGGGCAGACGCGGCGCAGAAGACGCTGCGCCAGGATTCCGATCAGCGCGGAAGTGATGAGGAACGGTTCCACGCCCATATCGACAAATCGCGTCACCGCGCCGGCGGCGTCGTTCGTGTGCAGCGTCGAGAACACGAGGTGTCCCGTCAGCGCGGCCTGAACAGCCATCTGACCGGATTCGATGTCGCGGATCTCTCCAAGCATGATCACGTCGGGGTCCTGTCGGAGGAACGCGCGCAGCGCACGGTCGAAGGTCATGCCCACGGCTTCGTTGATCGGAAGCTGGATGATGCCTTCAAGGTCGTATTCCACAGGGTCCTCGGCGGTGAGAATCTTGTCTTCCACTTTGTTGATCTCTTTCAGCGCGGAATAGAGAGTGGTTGTTTTTCCGGAACCGGTGGGCCCCGTCACGATGAAGATTCCGTTCGGGCGGGAAATCATTTCGCGGATTTTCTCAAGCACATTTTCGTTGATTCCGAGAACGTCAAGATCCAGGTTCACAACCGAACGGTCGAGGATTCGGAGAACGACCGATTCGCCGAACTGCGTCGGGAGCGTCGAAACGCGGAGGTCAATCGGCTTGCCGCCGATTTTGAGCTGAATCTTGCCGTCCTGCGGACGGCGGCGTTCGGAAATGTTCAGTCCGGAGAGGATTTTCACGCGGCTGATGACCGGAACCGCAAGGCTCTTCGGCGGAGGCGCCATTTCATAGAGCGCGCCGTCAACGCGGTAGCGGATCTTGAAGTTGTGCTCGAACGGTTCGAAGTGGATGTCCGACGCCTTGTCCTTGATCGCCTGATAGAGAACGGCGTCGACGAAGCGGACGATCGGGGCGTCGTTGGCGGCGGTCTGAATTTCGGATTCGCTCATGTCCTCCGCATCCCCCATGTCGATCATGTCCATTTCGGCAAGGAGGTCGGCGGCGTTGGCGTTGTCTTCGGGGTAATATTTTTCGATCGCCTCCTGGATCTGCTCTTCGGGCGCGACGACAACGGCGACATCGCCGCCGAGGATGAAGCGGAGTTCATCGACGGACTGGTAGTTCAGCGGGGAGCGGAAGGCGGCGTAAAGCGTGGTGCCGTCGTACTGAACCGGGAGGACGCCGAGCATGCGGGCGTTTTCCGGAGAGACCAGTTTGATGGTCTCTTCGGAAATTTCGATTCCGGAAAGGTCGTAGACTTCGGTTCCGAGGCTGTGGGCGATCTGTTCGAGAATTTCCTCTTTGGAGAGGAGGCCGAAATCGACGAGCAGTTCCTGGAGCGGGGTTCCGGTGCGCTCATGCTCTTCGATGACGGGGGCGAGCTGTTCCTCGGTGCAGGCGTCGTTCGCAATAAGGATGTCTTTCAGGGTCTGATTTTCAGTGTCAAGCATGGTCAGTCTCCAGATTAATCGACGTCGCCGACGGTTGCGGCGATGACTTCGGACAGGGTTGTGATTCCGGACGCGGCTTTGCGGAGCGCGTCTTCGCGCAGGGTTCTCATACCGGATTTACGGGCGGCTTCGCGGATGGTCGCGGCAGCGACTTTTTTGTAGATCAGGTCCTGCATTTCATCCGTCAGCATGAAGATTTCGTAGATGCCGACTCGGCCTTTGTATCCGGTTCCGCCGCAAACGCCGCAACCGCGCCCCTTCATGAGTTTCGCCTGGGAAAGGAACTTGTCATCAAGACCGAGCATGCGGATTTCCGTGGGATCTGCGGTGGTCGGTTCGCCGCAGTTCTTGCAGACGCGCCGGAGGAGCCGCTGAGCCATGACGGCGCGGACGGAAGAGGCGACAAGGAACGGTTTCACGCCCATATCGACGAGTCGGGTGACGGCGCTGGGGGCGTCGTTGGTGTGCAGTGTAGAAAACACCAGGTGACCGGTCTGCGAGGCGTTGATTGCGATTTCCGCCGTCTCAAGGTCTCGGATTTCACCGACCATGATGATGTTCGGGGCCTGACGCAGCATCGCCTTCAACGCGGCGGCGAAGGTCATTTTCGCGGCGACGTTCACCTGAACCTGGTTGATGCCGGGAAGCATGTACTCGACGGGGTCTTCCACGGTGATGATTTTCCGGGTCGGCGTGTTGATGGTGTTCAGAAACGCGTAAAGCGAAGTCGTTTTCCCGGAACCGGTCGGACCGGTCACAAGGAAGATGCCGTCCGGGTAGTTGATGATGCGGTTGATCTTCTCCTGGTCGTCCGAATAGAACCCGAGCTTCGGAATGTCGAGCTGGATGCTGGACTTGTCGAGAATACGCATGACGATGCTTTCGCCGTGCGTGGTCGGGATGGAGGACACGCGCAGGTCGATGTCCTTGTCCTTCAGCTTGATCTGGATGCGTCCGTCAAGGGGAATTCGTTTTTCGGAAATATCCATGTGCGCCATGATTTTGAGACGGCTTGTGATGTTGGGCTGGAGGTATTTCGGGGGACCTGGCTGTTCGCGGAGCGCACCGTCAATGCGGTAGCGAATGCGGTAGCGTTTTTCCATCGGCTCCATGTGAATGTCGGACGCCTTCATGTTGAAAGCGTTGATGATGATCTGGGAGACGAGTTTGATGATTGGAGCGTCTTCTTCGGTATCCGCGCCTTTGCCGATGGTTCCGTCCTCGGTTCCGTCGGAGACCTGCTGAATGTCCTCGGGCTTTGCGAGCCCGGCGGAGGCGAGATCGAGCTTTTCGACGTCACTTCCGTAGGTCAGCGTATAGAGCCGGTCGATCTGTTCCTGCGGCGCGACGACGGCGTCGATGTCGCACTGAAGAACGACGCGGAGGGCGTCGACGGTGTCCATGTCGGTGGGGTTCCCCATTGCGATGGTGAGGATGTCGTCGTGCACGCGGACGGGAACGATTTTATACTGTTTTGCGAGCTCGGGGGAGATGCGGGCCGCGACGTCTGCGGGGATTTCATATTCCGAAAGATCCACGAGTTCAAGACCGTACTGTTCGCAGAGCATGGAGAGAAGCTGGTTCTCGTCGAGATACCCGAGCAGTTTGAGGGCGTCGATAATATTGAGTTCACTGCTGGACGCCGCCACTTTCGCCCAGCCCTCGGCGATCTGGTCGTCGGTGACAAGATGGTTCTCCTTGACCAGCTCAAGAATGTAGTCGCAGTCTTCCGCCACTTTTCTCTCCTCGATGCTGAAAATTATCATGTGAAATCATACATTCGGTATTAGAGTTCCGAAATGCGCATTTGTCAAGTGGGAAAAGAAAATTTTTTTGCTTCGCGGGGAAAAGAGGCGACGCCGGATTTTTCCTTGCCTCCGGACGTATCGGGTCCGGATGAGCGGAAGCTCGAATACCGCCGGAAGGGAGGGTGTTTGCGGCAAATTTTGTTTTTCTTTAAAAGAGCGGTTGAAAAAAAAAGGTTTTGAGTTATCTTTCTGTCTAGAGGAAAGGAGTCGAATCAATGTCCCAGGAAGAAACCGAAACAACCGCCGCGGAAGAAAAAACGCAATTCCGGTTCCGTTATGTGCTCGTGGCAATTCTGTTGCTGCTTTTCATACTTTCCATCGCATCCCACAATCCGGCCGATCTTGCCGTGCTGGAGGGGGGAAGCTCCGAACCGGTGCGCAACCTCATCGGCCCGCTCGGCGCGAAAATCGCGCGCGTGCTGTTCTATCTCTTCGGACTCGCCATCTATCCGATTGCGGCGTTTCTGATGATCTGTCTCGTCCGCAGCTTCATTCCCGTTCCCGCAAAACGGAAGGGATATATCGCCGCACTCGCAATGGCGGTGATCGGCATGACGCTGATCATGGCGATGTTCCCGCACGACATGAACGAATGGACCGCAAAGCTCGGTCTCGGGCATCCGGGAACGCCGGAACTCGCGCTCTCCGGCGGCGTGATCGGCGCCCAGTTCGCCGCACCCGCATTTGAAAACGTCCCCGCAGGACTCATCCGCAGACACATCGGAACCGTCGGAACAATGATTGTCTCCATGACGCTTCTCCTGACCGGAATCGTCCTCGTGTTTCTTGCGGACTGGAAAACCATTCTGCTGAACAATCTCGATTTCCGCATCCGTCTGAAGAAGGACCGTCCGGAGTATGACACGGAAGAGGACGAGGAGGATTCCGCTTATGCTCCGCCTCCGCCGCAGCATCCGCAGCCGCCGGCTCCCGCACCTGTCCCGGAGCCGGAACTGCAGCCGGAGCCTCCGCGTCCGCAGCCGGCGGCTCAGTACGCTCCGCCTCCGCCGCAATATCAGCAGCCATATGCGCAGCCGTATCCTCCGCAGTACGCTCCGCCTCCGCCGCAATATCAGCAGCCATATGCGCAGCTGTATCCTCCGCAGTACGCTCCGCCTCCGCCGCAATATCAGCAGTCATATGCGCAGCCCCCGCAGTCCGTTCAGGAAAACGGTCACGTCCAGGTTCCGCCGCCGGCCGTTTCCGTACCGTCCGAAGAAGATGACGGCGTTCCGCCGTTCGATGTCGAGCCTGCAACGGATGAAAAGAAGTCGCCGCCGGGCACGTTCTCCAATTTTGAAGGAGAACCGCCGGAGAAGCCCGGATATCATCCGGGAAATCCGCTGCCGCCCCCGCGCATTACCAATGCGATGAACGGTACCGCCGGAGCCAGCGCCGCGACCGCTCATCTCGCCCGCGAAACCGCCGGGCTCGCTCCGACGCCGGACTATGCGCTTCCGCCGATTACCCTCTTCGACATGGTCAAGGACAACCGTTCGGAGGATCGCGAGCATCTGAACCGAACCCAGGAACGCCTTCAGGCCACGCTCGACAGCTTCGGCATCGCCGGACGCGTCAGCGACATCGTCATAGGACCGCGCATCACGCGTTTCGAAGTCCAGCTCGACCCCGGGGTGAAAGTGGAGAAAGTTTCCAGCATCACAAACAACCTCGCAATGGAAATGCAGGCGGAAAGCGTCCGCGTGCTCGCTCCGATTCCCGGACGCAATGCGGTCGGCATCGAAGTCCCGAACAAAGTCTCGACGGTTGTTTACATCCGTTCTCTGATGGAAGGCGACGAGTGGCGCAAGGCGAAGGCCGGAGCCAGCAACATCCCCATCATTCTCGGACGCGACGTCGCGGGAAAAGCGGTGATTGCGAACCTTGCGAAGGCGCCGCATCTGCTGATCGCCGGTTCGACAGGTTCCGGAAAAAGCGTCTGCATGAACACGCTGATCATGAGCCTGCTCTCGAAATTCTCGCCCTATGATCTGCGCCTGATTCTGGTCGACCCGAAATTCGTGGAACTGGCGATGTACCGTCCGATCCCGCACCTGATCACGCCTGTCGTGAACAATGCGAAACAGGTTCCGCTTGCGCTCCGCTGGGGCGTGAACGAGATGGAACGCCGCTATCAGATCCTCGCCTCGGTCAAAGCCAAGAACCTGGAGGCCTTCAACAACCGCCCGCGCAAGCCGGAACCGGATCTCGACGAGCACGGCAATCTCATTCCCGACAAGCTGCCGCTGCTGGTGATCATCATCGACGAACTTGCCGACATCATGATGTCCGAAGCGAAAAGCGAAGTCGAAACCTCCATCTGCCGCATTGCGCAGAAGGGACGCGCCGCCGGAATCCACCTGATCATCGCGACGCAGACACCGCGAAAAGACATTATCACCGGCGTAATCAAAGCGAACCTGCCGACGAAGATCGCGTTCCGCGTGACGTCGGGCATCGACAGCCGCGTGATTCTGGACACGGTCGGCGCCGAGCGTCTGCTGGGCAACGGCGACATGCTCTTCCTCGCCCCGGGCGGCGAGGGCATGGAACGTGTTCAGGGAACGCTCGTTTCCGATCCGGAAATCCAGCGCGTCGTGGATTTCGTCTCCGCTCAGGTCCCGCAGAACTTCAACGGAGAAGTCGTCGCCGAACCGGAAATCGTCGAAGGCGAGGAGGACGAGGGAAAGGCCAAAAAAAAGAAATACCGTCCGCAGTTCGACGATGAGGACGATTCGCTCACCGCCGCGCCCGTTTCATCGGGCCCGCCGAGCGAGGCGTTCAAGGCGATGGCGGCGAAGTATCTGAAGCCCGGCGACGGCGAACTCATGCAGAGAGCGCTTGAAATCATCGTGAACGAAAAAAAGGCAAGCACGTCGTATCTTCAGCGGCGCCTGTCGATCGGTTACAACAGCGCCGCAACCTTGATCGATCAGCTTGAAGAGCGCGGCGTTGTCAGCGCGCCGCTTCCGGGCGGACAGAAACGCGAGATTCTTATCCTCGACCAACTCATTGAAACAAATAGAATTTAAAGGAACGGATCCCAATCATGAATGACGAACAGACACATCCCGCACAGCCGCAGGGGAACGATCTTTTCACTCATGCGGCGGCAAACGAGGCGCTCGTTCAGGAAAATCTGACAGCCGCCGGCCCCTCCGCTTATGCACCGTCGCAGTTCGCAGCAAACTCTCCGGAGGCGAAGGCCACGCCGGGAGAAGTCGGCGAACCCTCCTATATCGCACGGAATGTCTCCGCGGCGGCGGAACCGGTAATCGTAACCGGTCAGCCCCCCCTGGAAGGCGTCCTGCACTCCGCCGCGCCCGCGACGGCTCCTGCGCCCGCGATGACCGCGTCCGCCGTTCCTCCGCAGAGCTATTCCGAGCGTCCGGCGGACAAACAGCAGCCGCGCTACGGACAGATCCGCACTCGCGAAGCAGTCATCCCCCCCTCCGTGGAACGCAACAAACGCACTCTTTCCATCGATGCGGAAAACGCCACGATCGGCGCGATCATGAGCGACGCCCGCAAACAGGCCGGACTGAGCATTGCACAGGCGGAACAGCTTACGCACATCAAGAAAAATTATATCACCGCGCTTGAAAACGACGACGCCAAAGAGCTTCCGACGGGAATCTTCCCGACCGCGTACGTCCGGTCGCTCTGCGGCGCATACAACCTCAACGACGCCGGACGAGAAGTCGCGCTCCGCAAGGTCCGCGAAACCTTTGCCGTGCACGACCCCGTTCCCGATCAGTTCATCCACAATCTGGAGCAGAATGTTCAGCGCAACGTCGCGGAAGAGCAGCGCGTGAACAAAATTTTCTACCTGGCGGTTGCGGGCGCGGCGACTCTTCTTGTTCTGCTGATCGCCGGGATCATCCTGATCACCCTCTCCCTGCATGCGCCCTCGCCCCAGAAGACGGATCCGGATGCGTCGGCGTCCGCGCAGACTCGGCGCAGCGCACCGGTCTCGAATTTTGACGCGGCGCGTCTGGAAACGCTGACTCCGGTGCAGATTCCGGCCCTGATGCGGACTTTGCCGCCCGCGGTGAACTGAGGAGGTCCGCCATGCTGGTCAGATGTCCGGACTGCGGAAAAAAGGTTTCCGCCTCTGCATCGAGCTGTCCGCACTGCGGCGCGCCGGTGAAGGAGCTCCGCAGACAGAATCCGCCGGAAGACTCCTCCGCATCCGCTCCGTACGCTCCGGGAAAGGGATTCGACTTCGCCGGTTTTCTGGTGCGGCTGATCAAGGGTGTTCTTGCCGTGTGCGCGGTGCTGCTGATTCTGCTTGCGATTCTGTTTTTTGCAGTCCGTGCGGATCTGTTCGGTTTCCGGAGCGGGCTGCGCAAGATTGCGGATTCCGATTCCGGAACGGGGTCGCGCGTGGACAATTCCAATTCGCGTGTGATGTTCAAATACTATCTCGGAGCGATTCTGGATTCTGTAGAAGGCATTGAGCGCAAGGCTCCGTCTGATCCGGAGAGCCGCGAAGCTTTTGTCGCGGAACCGGAGCCGAAAACCGTCCCGAACGTTCCGGAAAAAAAGACGGAACCGCGTGTTCTGGACCGTGTCGAGCGCAAGCCCATCGAGCTCCCGCCGCCCCCGCCGCAGGATTGAGATTTCCGGCAAAGCGCGGCGGCTCGAAATTGTCGGATCTCCGCCTTGATTTTTTGCAATTCGGTGGTATATTATATTTTCAGTAAAATCGTCGGTGAGTGAATCCTGTGAGAATCGGGAACTGTCGCGCAACTGTGAACCGTGAAAACGGCAAGTCAGATCCTCGGGCGGTTTTGAACCATGAACCACTGAATTGTGCGCATGACACAAGAAGGAAGAAGCAAAATGTCGAAGAAGACACTCCCCGTCCGTCGCCCGCAAGGCGTATCCCGCATCCGGAAATTCACCCTCATAGAGCTCCTCGTGGTAATTGCGATCATTGCAATCCTCGCCGGCATGCTCCTGCCCGCGCTGAACAGCGCGAGAGCGAAGGGAATATCCATTACATGCCTGTCGAGGCTGAAACAGATCGGAACTGCGGATGCGCAGTATCAGAATGATTTTGAGTTTTATTGCCCGATGTCATATGGTATGGGTGATGGTCAAAATGTAGGTAAGGAAACTTTCGCTGGCATTTATAAGTCATCAAAATCGACAGACTATACTTTGGATGGATATTTAACCCCATATTTAAAGAAATCTGGGGTTAAAGAATCTATGCAGCAGGCGGCAAAAACAAACGTATTTTTTTGTCCGGAGCCAAATTATCTTGCAGCATGGGAGTCCAGCGCATATAATAAAATTGATAATGGGGCACATAGCGGATTCGGTGCAAACAATAAACTGCATGGACGTATCACTGGAACCGGAGGAGCTCCTTTACGTCGTCCTGGACTCATAAAGAATTCTTCCCAGATTATTTCATTCGGAGATTGTGCTGGAACTGGAAAGGGTAGTGGAGATCCCAAACTAGCACTTAAAGATAAAAAACTGGAAGAGCTTTTTACAATTTCTTTAGGAAATCATTCCGTACACTTCCGTCATTCAGGAATTGCAAATTTGCTTTATGCCGATGGACATGGAAATCAGAGACGGCCTCTTGTAGTCTTGAATGATGATTTGGTTATTGGTTCTGTTGATGATTTGGATCCGGCATTCAAAGGAGCAACAGAATCGTTTGATCCAAGTTATACGAGGAATTAACACTGAAGCCAATCGTCTCTGGATGATTGCTCCATAAAATAGAGTGCATGTCCACAGGGGCGCAGCAAGATGTTCGCGATGCAAACAAGCGGAGACCGCTCTCCGTCAGTTTGCATCGCGTTTTTTGGGAGCATAGAAAACTCCGCGGGAGCTCGTCTTCTCTGCCAAAAAACGTCAATTCCGGCAAATCCGGCTTGATATTTTCGAAAGCGGATGTATTTTTCCTGAATACATCAAATCAAAAAGGATTGCGCAAATGAAAATACTGCTGCTCGGTGACTCCATCCGCATGGGATATGGAGAACACGTCGCGAAACTTATGGAAGGAAAAGCTCAAGTTTTCTATCCCAGAGACAACGGACGGTTTCTGCAATACACGCTCCGCGAACTCCAGGACTGGAAGTGGAACCTTCATCTGCAGGACGGCGTCGACGTCGTGCACTGGAACAACGGACTGTGGGACGTCGGGCATCTCGGCGCAGGATCCGGCGCAACCGGAGAGGCCGAGGCCGCGACCGCTCAGCCGACCATTCATGCCGGACATTATGAATACGAAAAAGAGAATCTCACTCCGCCCGCAATCTATGAATATATGCTCGGACGCGTCCATCAGCGAATCCGCAATCTCTTCCCGACGGCGAAAATCATCTTCGCGTACACAACCTCCGTGCTCGAGGATCAGTCGCCCGATTTCCTCTACCGCTCCAATGCGGAAATCCGCGAATACAACGCCATTGCACGCAGGGTTCTCGAACCGGAAGGCGTCGCGTTCAACGATCTCTACACCTTCTCGGAAGAGCGTCTCAAGGGACTCCACCGCGACTGGGTTCACTTCAACGAGGAAGGCTCCCATCTCATCGCGCAGGAGATCATGGACTTTATTCTCAATCTGACAAAATAAAAAATCGTCCGCCGGGGACTCCGCGGTTCCCGGCTCATTTTCCAAGCTGAAGCAAATCTTCAAACAGCGACTCCGCGGAAATCGGCTCCCCGCGGAAACGCAGACAGCGGACCCAGTCCCGCTCCAGCGAAACAGTGATCAGCTCCGCCCGTTCCGCAAGCTCCAGAAAATACGATGCGTCACGCGGATGAAGCGCACGCGCACAGAGAAAATTATCCAGATCGACATCCAGAATCAGCGGCTCCGGAATCTCCGGAATTCCGCGCCGCAGATACTCCGTTTCCAAAACCTGCTCCGCCGCGAAAACCGCACGCGGGGAACCGTTCAGAATCTCCTGCGTTTCCGGCCAGACGGAGTCGCAGCGGACCGTCATGGCGGGATGCGCGCACGGCGTGAAGCTCTCGTGTGAAAGAATGCGCGCGGAGGCGAGCACCTCCGCCCGGAGCGCCCAGTCGATGTGTTCGTCATGGCGCAGCAGGGCGAGAGCGGAGAGAACGGCTTCCTCCGAATGGAAATCAAAGGACCCCTTGACGGCGGAGCGGCCGAAGGCGGGGAGAACGTCGGTGTGATGATCAAGCGTGACGGCGTGGTACCGGCGTCCGGTACGGCGGGCTAGACGGGTCCACGGGATCAGAACATGGTGATGCTGTTCCACGAGCGCAAGAGGCGTCCCGCGGAACAGGGTTTCGCGCAGAATCATTCTTCGTCGAAGTTGTCGATTCCGCGGCGGGGACGGCGTTCGGCACGGCGTCCGGCGGGGAGATATCCGCGTTCGCGCTGTTCGCGTTTCCGGCGGTCGTCATAGTGTCCTTTGACGGGGTGCATGGGTGTGCGGCGGAGATTGGCGCCGAACCGCAGGACCTCGGGATCGTCCTCCTCCAGCATGAGGATCCGTGCGATGTCGCGGCGGGTCATGAACCGCCATTCGCCGGGCTTGAGCATTCCGCGGCGGAGATCGCCGATCGCCATGCGTTCGAGACGTTTTGTGTGATTTCCGAGAGCTTCGACCATGCGGCGGATTTCACGGTTTTTGCCTTCGCCGAGAACGATCATGAATTTGCGCTCTCCGGTCTGCCAGACCTCTTCCGCGCTGAGCGTCTCGCCGTCGTCCTCAATGCCGTCGACCATCTGCTGAAGTTCGTCGTCGGTGAAGGAGTGTTCAGCGGAAAGCGCGTAGGTTTTGACGATTCCGTTTCCGGGGTGCGTCAGACGGTTCGCAAACTCGCCGTCATTGGTGAAGATGATGAGCCCTTCGCTGTCCTTGTCGAGCCGTCCGGCGGAGAAGAGACGGACGGGCTTGCGGAGAGTGATGAGGTCGATCGCTTTTTTCCTTGCGTGCGGGTCGTCGTTGGTGCAGACGTATCCGCGCGGCTTGTTGAGCATGATGTAGACATGCTCGGGAGCCGTGTCGAGCGAGGATCCGGAAACGCGGATCTTGTCCGACGGCGAAACGATGGTCGCGGGGTTGGTTTCGACCTTGCCGTTGACGGTCACTTCGCCGTTCTTGATGAGCTCGGCGGCTTTGCGTCTGGACGCGGCACCCGCGGTGGCGAGACGCTTGGTCAGATTCATCGTGTTCTTATCCTGATGTTCCATAAACAAAACCGCCTTCCGGTTATCAGACGTTGATGGCGTCCATTTTGACATTTTCATAGCTTGCGAGACGCGCTTTCAGCGGTTCGAAGACGTTCTTGAGGAAGTCGTCGACCTGCTGCGGAGCGCGTCCGACAAACTGCGACGGCGCGAGAATCTCGTGGAATTTCGGCGAGACTTTTGCGAACAGCGGGTCGGCGGCGAGGCGCTCGATGAGGTCGTTGGAAGCGCCCTCGGCCTTGACGCGGCGTCCGGCGTCCATCGAGTGCCGGCGGATTGCCTCGTGGAGTTCCTGACGGTTTCCGCCTGCGCTGACGGCGGCCATGAGAATGTTTTCGGTCGCCATGAAGGGGAGTTCCGCCATGACATGTTTTTCGATGACCTTCGGCCAGACCTGCATTCCGTTCGCCACATTTGCGACGAGGGAGAGGATGATGTCGGCGGCGAGGAAGGATTCGGGCAGGGAAAGACGGCGGTTCGCGGAATCGTCGAGCGTGCGTTCAAACCACTGCACGGAGTGAGTCTGCGCGGCATTGAGCGGCAGATTCATGAGATAGCGGGAAAGTGCGCAGATGCGCTCGGAGCGCATGGGGTTGCGCTTGTACGCCATGGCGCTGGAGCCGACCTGGTGCTTCTCGAACGGTTCTTCGATCTCCTTGAGGTTCGCGAGCAGACGGATGTCGCCGGCGAATTTGTATGCGGACTGCGCAATTCCGGAAAGCGCGGAGAGCACGAAGTAATCGATCTTGCGCGAATAGGTCTGACCGGAGAGGGGAACGGTTTTGCTGAATCCCATTTTCTCGGCGACGAGACGGTCGAGCTGGCGGATTTTCTCATGGTCGCCGTGGAAGAGTTCCATGAAGCTGGCCTGCGTTCCGGTGGTTCCTTTGACGCCGCGCATGGGGATGCGTTCGATCTCCTCTTCAATCCGCTCGATGTCGAAAGTGAAATCCTGAAGATAGAGCGCGAAGCGTTTGCCGACGGTCGTGAGCTGTGCCGGCTGATAGTGAGTGAAGCCGAGAGTCGGCATGTTTTTGTATTTTTCTGCGTTTGCGGCGAGGATTTCGGCGACTTTGAGGAGCTTGCCGAGGATGAGTTTGAGACCATCGCGCATCTGAATGATTTCGGTGTTGTCGGTGACGAAGCAGCTGGTTGCGCCGAGGTGGATGATGGGCATTGCGGCGGGGCACTGCGCGCCGAAGACATGGATATGGCTCATGACGTCATGGCGGAGTTCGGCTTCTTTTTTAGCGACGGCTTCGAAATCAATGTCGTCGAGGTGAGCCTTCATCTGGTCGATCTGCTCCTGGGAAATATTGAGTCCGAGTTGTTTTTCGGATTCGGCGAGAGCGAGCCAAAGTCTTCTCCAGGTGGAGTGTTTGCGTTGGGGTGACCAGTTGTAGCTCATTTCCGCGCCGGCATAGCGGTCGGTGAGCGGGCTTTTGTAGGTGTTGTAGCCGTCCATGAGAGAATCTCCTCCGATTGTTTGATTTCAGCAAGTGGAAATATAGCACGCCGTCGGTGAAATTTCAATTCGGAAACGCGTGAATGTTCCATCGGAATCGGACGCGCTGCACGAAACGTTCGAGCTCTCGGTTGACGTCTGGAACCAGAACAGCAAAAAGATTTTCGATGCGGAATATCCGCTTGGGACGTGCCGGTACGGCGTCATGCGGGCGGGAACTGCGGCCGCACAAGGTTTGACCCGCGCGGAGCGCGGAAAACAAAGGAGACAGGATGAAAACTCTTCTTGAGAGGATTGCGGATCTTCTTCCGGTGCTGACACTCGGAGCGCTGGGCGGGATATCCCGTGCAATCATGAGCCGGAAAAAAGATGAACCGATCACACTCTGGGGCGTGCTGCAGGAGATCATCGTCGCGATTTTTGCGGGGATTGTGGTACACCTGCTGCTCTCCGAAACCGGCCTCTGGGAGAGTGTCAGGACGGCGTCGGTCGCGCTGGCGGGCTACTCGAGCCGGAGCGTCCTTGCGCTGCTCCAGACGTGTTTCCTTGCAAACGTCAAAAACATCACAAAGGGAGATGACAAATGAAACGGATTTACATCGGACTGCTCGGTCTTCTGCTGACCGGATGCACATCCACGGCGAACAGGATGACGCAGAGCGCGTCGGGGAAGAATCTGAATCTGGACGGGTATGTGATGGTCGGCGACGTGGAAGCGTCGAACGCCGAAACGGGGACTCCGCAGGGTCGGTTGATCATCGGGCGCGTGACGTACAAATCGCGCCGCGTGGGCATTCCGGCGGATCAGAAGGTTCCGACAACGGGGTATTTCAAGTCGACGGAGACGGAATCGCTTTTCGGAACGCGCGACAAGATCATCGAGTTCGACTTCACCGCGGGCAGCGACGCCGAAGCGGAGAAAGCTCTGGCGCGTCTGGAAGCTCTCCGCAAGGAAGCCGCGGGGAAGACCGGAAACGAAACCGGGGAGAAGTGAGATGAGGCTGTCCGGAGGCGACCAAAAGAGGGTTCATCGACTCCACTGAATCAAGAACGATGGTCAAGACGCTTCGGGATATCAGTTTTCCGATTTTTCTGCATATCGGCAATGCCGGTATGAAAGGATTCCGCAATAAAACCAGATGGTTGATCAGACAGGCATATAGATTCCGGGACAGTGAATACTTCAAATTGAAAATCTGCCGACTGTCTGAAATTCGAGCGCAGAGGAGTTGCGTTTTATGGTAAAGCCCCTCGAAGAGGAGAATTTTGAACGTAGAAATGGTGGTGGGAGATGGATTCGAACCATTAATTTCACACTCAAAATTGTCTAAAATAGAGGATTTTACATACATTTAATCGTTTAATCGGAATTGCTTTATAGCCAAAGCTCCAGCAAAATCTGTAGAATAAATATCTGTTATTTCATCGTCAACCTGCCCGACGATACCTCGTGTTGCCGATCTGCGTACCCCAGCAGCATCACATCGCTCAATGAAAAATTTGCGTAAACTGCCGAAGCTGGCAATTCCTCGCTCATTGCTGCGAATTCCTGCCCTATCGAATAATTGTCCCCATGTCTCATAGTAGGAAGCTCCGGAACGCATTTTTTCAACGAACCCCATAATGTACTCATTTTTACGAGGAAGCTGGTTCAGATATTTAAGCAATTCTGGATTTACTGGAATTTCCAGATGCCTGTTGAAGCGCGCTGTTTTTGGCGGAAGATGCCAAAAATAATATCCGTCATGAGCCTTGTCATTGTGCAAATCAGACCATTTGAGCGCATAAATCGAAGATTTCCGCATGCCTGTATAAACAGCGATCATGATCGCTGCATGCTGACCTGGCGTAGCATGTTGCAGCAGCTTTTTTATCTCACTCAAACTTACCGAACGCCAATGATTACCTTTGTAAGGGCGGTTGGCGATTGTTGAAAAAGGGGATACATCCAAACCTGCTTGTATCAACAATCTTTTGAACACAACATTGAGAGAACATTTCGCCTCGTTGAAACTGCGCCCTGAAATATCGCCATAGATCTCGTCAAGATAGTCCCATGCAATGTATTTTGATATTTCATCCATATAGCGATACGGACATAAACGACAGAATTTTTGAAAATAACGGCGTGTCGCTGTTGCTGGTTCCCCATAAAATTTGCGATATACGGTCAATGCATCCGAAAGTTTCAAACGCGGTTTCTTTTGTGTACTGTCAAAAAGCTCTGATGTTTTGCGTTTGATTCTTGGATCCGCAGCATATTTTCTGCTTTTCTTTTCTGCCGCAAGTTGTGCCATCCAGAGCCTGTCTTTGACCGCTGCCTTGGCTTTATTTGTTTCTGCTGTAGCGATTGTTCGTACCTTTTGAGCCACATCTCTGTAGTAAATGTACCAGAACTGCCCGATTTTCCGCAATGCCATCTTCCACCTCCGCTTTTACATTACTCCCTTTCCCTCCTTTTTCCAAAATGAAAAAAATCCGGTTCTTTCATTTTGGCAATTTGCATGAGGGAAAAACTGTCGCTTGAAAATGCGGAACGGAAACAGCTTTGTTCCTGAAAGCCGTTCCGTCATTAAAGAAAATGGCGAAAAATTTTAATGAACGGTTCCGTCATTAAAGAAAATGGCGAAAAATTTTAATGAACGGGATACGGCTGTGTCTTAAAAATTTATCCTGGGAATAAATTCGTGTCCCAAAGATGGATGCCATTCTTTCAGGTGATGCATCCGGCCGACAATAAATGCCGGATGGATATTATGCTTTGCTGCAAACTCTAAGACTGCTGTGGCTGAATAAGATTTTCCCTTTAGCTCCGCCTCCAGTTTGGACGGAAGCAGAGTTTCGCCGGCAAAACGATCTGCTTCCTCCTCCTTCTGCTGGTCCCTTTGGCTATAGGAATCCCCCTCGAGAAAAATATCTTTTTTGCTGTTATGCAGCATGACATGTCCCAATTCATGGAAAAATGAAAACCAAAAAATATCGTACCGTTTGTGGCAGTCGGACACCTGGACCAGGGGGTGATCGCAAAAACAGCGTGTAGCACCATTGGCTTTCGTCTTTGTCAGATGCGGCGTATAAACAAGAATAACACCCGCTTCTGCACACAGATCTGCCAACGGCGTTTTGAAATCCTCATCCTCCAACTGGCTGTTAGCCAACTTCTGCATTTCTGCTATTTTCGTCTGAAGAACAGACTTTGAAAAAGATGGAACCGTTCTTTTCCTCGCCTCAATCTCTCCATATCTGAGCCAGGCAGACAATGCATAGCGATCCGGATGCCCTTTCAAAGACATCCGGAAAACTGTTGCAAGGTTTTGATTCTCATAATAATTATCCCAGGCAGAAGCTTTTGCAAAGCCGAAAAAGGAAAGAAGCGCTTCCGCCTTTTCCTTCAAACCTTTTGTCTGAGGGAGAAATCCTTTTTTCACCATGTCTGAAAACGGGAAATTCTTCATCCATGCAATTGAAGATTCCGCCTCTCTATTCCTTTTTTCCCTTGCCTGCGCTTCATCGTAATTCTTCTGGGCATTCAGCCAGAAGTGCGCGGGAATCTGCAGAACTTTTTCAAACTGGATCGCCATATCCGGTGTAATCCCGCTTTCCCCTTTCAAAACGGCGTGAACCGTTTTTTCAGGTTTCCCGCTCCGCAATGCAAATTCCTTGACAGACATGTTGAGCTCATCAAGTTTGTCGCTTAAAATCTCCCCAGGATGATACACGACCGGTGGAACGTAAATGCTGTTTGCTGTATTCATGTTATCTTTCCTTGTGATAGTTGACAATTTCCACAACTACTGTCCTGCTGATTTTTGTCCATATGAAATTTCCCTGAGCATCCCTGTCAACCGAATCCTGGGGCGGCGTGATAATCAGGCGATAAGGTTGATCCAGATCGCAGCCCCACTGTCCTTTCCGGTCTCCCGTCAACTCATGAAAATGTCCTGGGACATGCCGTAAATCTTCAAACGTATTCGCCGCAAGTATCGTCGTGATGCGTTTAAAGAAAATCGCAGTCCTTTTCTCTCCCCATTCTCTTTTTGCTGTTTTGAGATCCTTGGCGCATTGCTCCAGTTTTTTTGTTGCGAACGAAATCTCCATCACCGGTCTCTTTTTTTGTGTTATGAAGTAATATAGCACATATTTTTCATAACACAAGGTGTTATTTTTTTTGACAATAAAAAAATTAAAATGTTCCCCCGGTTTTTTTTCTCCTCCCCCGCTTGACTTTTGCGGAATCCGGAGTATAGTAAAAACATGGACGTCAGAAATCCATAAACAAAGAGCGGCAGTCGAACCGACAATCGGCACGATTCCCGGACAATTTTATTTTGCAGTCTCATCGTGTATCTTTGGGCTTGCAGGGCACGCTTCGGCGTGGCACGACTCTTTGCGTGTTTTCTGACCCCTGCAAGCCCTTTTTTATTCCGGCAGTCAGAGCCGGAAGGGGCAGAAAAAACAAAATGCCAGAACAAAGAGGAGGCATGAAAGATGGAAAGAAAATTCAAAGAATCCCCGCGTCTGATCCTGCCCCGGTGGGACGAATTCGACACACTGAAGGACATTGAAACCGCCTACAATTTGGAGAGGGCAACGGACCTGCTGCGTTCCATTGCCCTCTCCAACAAGGACATCCAGCTGGACGCCATTATCGACCAGCTTCAGGCACACCTTGCCGATACTTTAAGCGATTTCGTTTTCGCCCTGCTCAACACAGCTCCAATCGATGAGCTCATCGAGCATCCGCGGAAAGGCGGTGCGGAATGAAAACGCTGTTTCTGATGTTCGCGTTTGCCGGTCTGGTAATCGCCGCTCTTTTCTCCCGCGAGACCGTCCGCGCCTGGCGCTACGATCTCGGCTACGGCGAGGAGGAGTGAAATCCCGGACGAAGATGAATTCCTGCCACGGAATTCATCTTCTCTGATCGTTCACTTCTTTATCTGTAAGCGGCTCATATAAATTACCAATCTCTGAAAATTTTATAGACCCGATAGCAGAATAGTCATCGTGAAATATTGCGGATGAAGACGGGCTAGCCAATACAAGACTGTTCTTTGGTCTCTCGTTATCTAAATCTTCTAAAAGTCGATACCACCTTATCGTAGACGAAAACATCGGATATTTTACCAGGAAATCATAAGAACGATCCCAAGCCCATGCAGAAAAAACTTTCCAGCCTTTTCCTTTTGCAATGACACTGATGCTGGACATATTGAGCAGGATAGAGTTCAACTCGGCCGGAGTATTCAGCTTATCCAATGGGATGGAGACTTCTTTACTGCAAACAGCTGTTTCAATAAAAAACAGTATCATTTGCTTTCCCTTTTTGTTTTTCCAACTGCCCATAAATGCAATTGAGCATGGCCTTGAAAAAATATTAGATTCATTATAAACGAACTTTTCCGCATTGAATTTCATGCCTCTTTCCTCCTTTTACGAGAATATTCTCTTTTGAAGTTCAAGTTTCGTCTCTGTCGGCAAATCCATAGAGGCGATCGCCTGGACAATCTTTTCGTTCGGAATTCCTACATTGATGACCCCGGTAACAATCTGGTGTCCCGGCGCCAGTTTCGAAAGAGTTCGGGAAAGATCATCAAAGAGTTTGTGTTGAACTGCCGGAGATGGTTGTTGTGGTTGCTGTTGCGGAGTAATCGAACTTTTGAACGGGTTGTAGCCCTCCGGCAAAAACGGACGGAGAACCGGTTCCAGTTTACGCCACATTGAAACTCCGATCCCGACGCGCCGGTTCAGCCATCTGGAGACATAATTCGGTTTTACTCCGATTTCCGCGGCAAGTTTTTTTTGAAGCCCTTTTCCATCTCCGTGGTTCTCCTCAGCCATCGCTGCAAGTTTCCGGTGCAGAGCATCAAGTATTTTTTCAGGTATTTCCATTACGCCTCCATGTCGTTATAATGGTATAAAGGCTTCCTTTACGAAAATATTTTTTCCCGTAACTCCTGCCGCTGCTTTTCATTCAGATTTGATTCCCGGATTGCAGTAATAACTTTCTCAACAGGAACCCCGTACACGTTGATTATTCCGGTTACGATTTGTCTTCCAGGAGCATGACGATCCAGCATATCGATAACATCCTTCACAGAAGATGTTTGAGTTATTTCCTCCGAGTTCTCGTCAATATTAACAGATTTCGTGTCATAGTAATTCTGGAGTTCCGGATACAGTTTCTCCCATGTCCCTTGTGTACAGGCAGGTGTTGTTCCATTCTTATACTGATTGATTGATGAAGGTTGCGATATGCCTAAAGCTCGTGCCATGGCAGATTCATTTCCACCAAATTTTTCAATGATTGTGCGCTTCAAAGCGGCTATATCCCGTTCGGAAAAAACATGTCTTGTCTTCGGCATAGTGGCTCCTCGTATCTCTCTTTTTAGCATAGCCTCAGCTGTTAAAAAATCCATAAAAAAAATAACAGCTGTCATTGAATTATCAATATCGGCGATATATATTAAATAAAACAATCAATATTGAAAGGACAAGCCCATGAAAAAGAAACTCTTGATAAAAAAACAAAAGCAGGTGGCTCTATCACTCAGAGCCCATTTTCTGATCCGCAGTATCGCAACTCATGAACACAGACCCATCAGCATGCAGCTCGAGCTCATGGCGGAACAGGAATGCAGACGCCTCGGCATTCCCGTTCCACAGGAACAGAAACAGGATTGATTTCGGGAATCGGTGATCGGTCCCGAATCATCGGCACTTGCCGCCTCCGGGCATTTGTCAAAGAGCCTGTATTTCTGCGCCACAGAACTGTAAGCTCATCGGGCACTTTTTTCAAAACTGAAAATTTGAACTCAAAATCATTGAGGATGAGCATGAACACAAGAAAAATCTTAAAGGATGCCCTCAAAGGATGCGACCGCGAAGAAGTCGCAAAATTCGTCGGGATTAGTTTAGGGTCGCTGAATAATCAGATCGCGGGCGAAATGCCCTACGCTCCCAAGGGCAAAACTCCCAATCTCCTCGATCGCGTCTGCCTGCTGATCGACATTATCCACGAAACGACCGGCAATGCGCTGATTCTCGAAAAGCTCGCGGAAGAATGGGGCTATCTCCTCATCGAAAATCCCGCCATCACCACCACGGAAACTCCGGCGATTCAGCAGATCGCAGCGATCCTGAAAGAGTTCGCGCACGTCATCGATGAAATCTCCCAGGCGAACGCAGACGGTAAAATCGAACTCTCCGAAGCAGAACGCATTCGGGCAAAATGGGAAATCATGAAACGCGTCACAGAGGAATTCGTCATCGCATGCGAAACCGGACGCTACAACCGCAGGGAGGATGATCATGCTTGAAATGGTCCGTAAAAAACTGATTCGCCTGCGAGACGAAGCGGAGGAGCAGATGATGTACAATTCCCCGGATGCCCTGGAAGCCTCCGGACGCTATGCCGCCTGCTGCCTCCTGCTCAAAGAGGAAGTCACCCCGGAGGAAGCCCTTGCCGGCATCTCCATCCTTCCAGCCGCCTGGCCGCAGCGTCAGGGCGCAAGAAAAATCTTCTCTCAATTCGAAGGGCTCATCGAATGAATACATCCTCTTACTCAGAACAGACACTTGACGCCATCCGGTCGGCGTTGCTGAACGACCGCGAGCTGGACTTCAGACGCGAAGGCTCCATGCTCCGCCAGGGAAAATGTCCCCAGTGCGGACATCGCGAGCTCTACATTTCACTCGAACGCCCTTTCCGTCTCCAGTGCGGCAGGGAAAACAAATGCAGATTTTCCCAGACCACGCGCGAACGTTATCCGGAAGTCTTTTCCAGCTTTGCCAGACGTTATCCCGCAAACGAGGAAAGCCCGAACGCTCCGGCCGATGCCTATCTCCGTGAAAACCGCGGTTTCGATCTCAAGAAAATCAAGGGCATGTACAAGCTCGGTTTCTGTCGGCCGCAGAACGCAGTCCGATATCTCCCATGCGTCGAAATCCCCATTGACGTTCCGGAATCCGTCAGCGAAAAAGGATGCGTTTTCAAACGGATCATCGATGCGGACGATGTCCGCTACGCGCAAAAGCTCGGCGACGCCAAAGCGAAAATTTCCGGATCATACAAAGGATGGGGATGGGTTCCGCCGGGAATGAAGTTCGAAAAAAACGATGAAATCTGGATTACCGAAGGCATCTTCAAGGCAATGGCGTTTCTCATGATCGGCAAAAAAGCGATTTCCGCGCTTTCCTGTTCCAATTTTCCCCGCGAAATCATCCGCAGACATTCCGGCAAAAACATCCGCTGGATCGTTGCTCTCGACGCCGATGCGGCGGGCATTGCCCACACCGAAAAGGATCTCCGGGAACTCGAAGCCATGAAGGAAACCGGTTTCCCCGCCGTCCCGCCGGATGAGGAACACGACTGGGATGACCTCTACCGTCTCGGCCGTCTCGATGACCAGTTTCTCCAGAAATGCATCGGACGCGGACTCATGATCAATGCCGAAGACGAAAAGGAGTACGCTTTTTACATGCGGGCGCTCATGCGCACAAACAAGAACCCCGCGAACTATCTGATCTTCGATTTCATGAACCGCCTCTACCGCTGCAAAGTCAAACCTGCCGAAAGCAATGAGGAGCGCGATGTGTTCTATCCGTTTCAGGGTGGACGCTATGCCGGAACAGAAGACGAAATCAGAAGCGAACGCAACGCGTTTGAAGGGCTTGCCTCCATCGAACCGATCTGCGATTGTTATCCGCAGGCGGTCTACACAGAACACGATCCCGTCACAAAACAATATAAAACGAACATCTTCGTCCAGTTTCACGACTGGCGCCGCAAACCGCGCGCCATGACTCTCGACGGTTCCTGTCTCAGTTCCGCCGACACTTTTTCAAAAGAACTCCTCCGGACAACCGTCTACATCGCGTTCAATGGGAACAACCGTGATCTGGAATATCTCCGGAGACGCTGGGACACATCCGGAAACAAGGAGGTCAATGTCGTCGATTTCATCGGTTACGAGCACGAGTCCCGCATCTACGCGTTCGACAAGTTCGCCTACCGCGACGGCGTCATGCAGCCGCTCAACGATTACGGCTACTTCGATTACGGTTCCGCGTGTCTCAAAACCCGGAAAACCGATTTTCCCCTCGTTGATCCGAAAGAACTCAAAGAATTCGACGGATCCTTTTTCCCTGATTTCCATCGGGTCTTTTCCGAAAACGGCGTCATCCTCCTCGCATGGTGGACCGGCTCTTTCTTCGCGGAGCAGCTTCGTAAAAGACATGCCTCCTGGTGTTTCATGGAATATACCGGCGAACGTGGAGCCGGAAAATCGACTCTGCTCCGCTTCCTCTGGAAAATGACCGGCGTCATTAAAGACATCGAAGGACGCAACCCGAACAAGGGGACTGACACCGCGTTTTTCCGTGAACTTGCGTCACTGTCAAATCTCCCGACCATCATCCTTGAAGCGGACGATGTCCTCGAAGGACGTGGAAAAAACGCGGGAATGTTCAACTTTACCAGCCTGAAGGAATTCTACAATTTCGGCGCAATCACCCGCTCCGTCGGTGTCAAGACCGCGGGGACAGAGACGAAGCAGGAAGTTTTCCGCGGCGCCCTGCTGATCTCCCAGAACAAACAGGTGCAGGGCGACAAAGAGGGGGCGCTCATTTCCAGGTTTGTTTCCTGCCACTGCACAAAGGAGCACTTCACCAAGGAAAGCCGTCTCCTTGCCGAACGGTTCGAGCGCATGACCGTTCAGGAGCTCGGCGGTTATCTCCACCTCTGCCTCTCAAAGGAAAAAGAACTGCTCGAGGCCTATCCGAACCTTTACGCTTCCGCATACATGGAGCTCAATGCCCATGCGGAACGGATCGGCAAAATCAAAGACGACCGCATCATCAAGTGTCACGCCCAGGTCGCCGCATGGGTCGCCCTGCTGCGCCGCCTGCTGCCCGTTTCCGATGAGATTTACGACCGCACACTCGCCAAGCTCAGGCGGAACGCGGAAATGCAGCAGAGGCGACTCAGCAACGAAGATCCCGTCATGGAGGAATTCTGGAATATTTATGAATACCTTAATCTCCAGAAGGATCCGCAGACCGGAACGTCTGTCGAGGTGCTGAACCATTCACGCAACCCCGAATACATCGCGATCAACGTCCCGGACTTTGTCCGGAAAGCCACCGATGCCCGTCAGAAACTCCCAGAAACAGCGGTTCTCAAAGAGAAGTTTCCAGCCAGCTTCCGGCATAAATACGTTGACTACAAGAACGTCAATTCCGGCATTTTCGGGCGTTCCCTGAAATGCTATATATTCATGAAACAGGAGACCGAAAGCTGATTTTTTTTACCCCGGAATCCGGAATTTTTCTCATTTCGGAGAAAATCGCAAAACAGGGTAATATTGAGAATTTAGCCTCATTTTCCACAGTAATATATTGAGAATACTACAGTAATATATTACCTTTGGTCAAAGGAAATGTCAGGTAATCTTCCACCCCCTGTTTTTGAGGCTGAAATGCCGGACCGGAAAAGACGTGTTACTGTGATGTTCTCGAAATATTATCAGCCGTTTTCCGGAAAATGAGGCTAAAAAGCGAAATGTTCTTGATATTACCGTGTTTTTGACACCTTCAACAAACGAGAAAGGATTAACCAATGAAAAAAATCGAGGAATCACCCTTGAACGGGGCGGTTGTTTTGCTCACCTGCTACTCGAAAATGAGTGTAAAGCAGCAAGTGAGGCTCATACGTTTTGCAAAATATATGCTGAACCCGGAAATCGTTCAACCGCCGCTTCCGGGATTAGTCAGCACGGCTCTTGAACGTTTCTGGACATTTTTCGATGCTCATGCGGAAACTTTGAACCACTCACGCAACGTACACTTGATTGCAATCAACCGTCCGGAAATACTTCAGAAAATGTGGAATGCCGGTATCGCGATCAATACGGCAGAGCTTTCGCGCTACCTGCCATTTTCTTCCAGACCATGTCTTGGTGTAAAAAACGTAAATTCCAGACTTTTGAATAGAACAATCAAGTGCTGGATTTTCTGCGCTGCCCCCATAGCGCCAAAAACAGATTCTTCTCTGAACCTCAAGGATTGACCATGTTTGATCACAACGACATCATCTATATTTCCGGGCCCATGTCCGGAATTCCAGACGCCAACCGCGCGGCATTCAACGCCGCGGAAAAGTATCTCGCAGACGAGTTCGGATGCAAAGTCCTGAACCCCGCACGCCACGAAGACGGGCTCAATTACGCGCAGTACATGGAGCTCGCCATGCTCGATGTTTCATGCTGCACAAAAGTCGTCACGCTTCCGGGCGTGCAGAGCTCCATGGGCGCCTGCTTCGAAATTTTTGTCGCGGGACTGAAGCTGCACAAGCCTGTCTATTCCCTGTTCGAGGTGCAGCATCGCCATGAACTCGCTCCGGAGTGGTGCCGCCCGGACAGTCCGCATAAAGAACCGGATTTTTTCGCTCCCCGATTTGAATAGTCCCGAAATGGGACTATATTATAGAAAGGAATGAGGGATCATGAAACTTGAAAATAAAAACCGTCTTGACGATTTCATGCAGAAACATGCCGACAGCGTAAAGCCGTTGACATGCTGGATAAAACTCGTCCAGTTGGCGCAATGGAAGAAGCCGCAGGATATTCGCAATGCCATCAGAAGTGCGGATTTCCTGTCCGGGAACCGCGTGATTTTCAATATCGGCGGAAACAAATACCGCCTGGTTGTTGTCGCCGTATATGCAGCAGGACGCATATATGTACGGTGGATCGGTACCCATGCGGAATACAGCAAACTGAAACTTTGAGGTGCAGACATGGAAATTAAAACCATAAAAAACGATGACGAAATGCGTCAGATGAGCGCTCGGATTGACGCTTTCCTTGACGCTCATGCAGATGAACTTGATCACCTTTCCCCGGATGATGCGGAGGAGCTGGAACTGATGAGCATGGTGCTCAGCGCCTATGAAGACAAACGCTATCACTTCCCGAATCCTGATCCTGTTGATTTCATCAAGTTCATGATGGAACAGAAACAGCTGAAAGTAAAAGATCTTGTCCCCTGCTTCGGGACGGCAAGCCGAGCCTATGAAGTGCTGAACCGGAAACGCAATCTGACATTGGCAATGATAAAAAAACTGCGTGTCGCTCTTGGCTGTTCCGCAGACGCTTTGATTGCGTAGAGTTCGGAAGGAGATTCACTGATCGTGAAAATCAAACCTGTAAAAAACGATGCGACCGGCAAGTTTGTCAATCCGGAAAAAATCAAAGTCATGCGTGCTGCATGGTTGGAGATGAGTCGAAAGATAAAGCAGACTCCCGGATACGCAGCTTCTGCAAAAAAATTTGAGGCAGAGTATGCCGCTGTCAAAGCCCGGCAACCTTGAACCTTGAACCTTGAACCTTCAACCTGTCACGGCGTGAGTTCGCGGAAGTAGGGCTGAAACAGCGCGCGGCGCATGTTGGCGGGCATCTGGGCAAGCTGTTCCTGCAGACTGTTCATCTGCTCGCTTTCCGGCGGCGTGATCGTGGCGACATGGTAAATTCGCATGACGTCGCGCGCGCCGCAGTCTTTCCCGAGGCAGTTGATGTAGACCTCCGTGACTTTGTTGTTGACGTGCACGGTGTGGGTGATGATCGCTTTGCTTTGACAATGGGGGCATCTGATTCGCATGACTCTCTCCTGTTTCTTGAAATATACAATATATTGAAGAAAATTCAATATATTAAACAATATATAGAGGCAAAAATAATGAATATCGAGAAGAAAATTCCTCCTCGCCTTCGAACAGCTGGATCTGCTTTGATCAGATGACGACCACGGTGTCGTCTTCCTCTGCGACGATCAGGTCTTCAAACTGCAGCGCGTGCATGATCGCCCAGGCCGCGTCAGCGTGTCCGGTGAGATCCGAACGGTCGGCGACGTAGGTGATGTTGGCGTTCTGCGTGGTGGTCCTCCGGATCATCAGAAAGCCCGCGGCAATGTCGGAGTAGCTGCAATCCCACTCGATGCGTCCGGCCTGGATGACCTGCTGCGCCTTGAGCACAAGTTTTGCCTTGACGTCGAGCGTGTAATTGATGCGCTGCGCCGCCGGGAAGAACCGCTGCACCTGCTCGAACACGCCCGAACCAGGACCCGTGCAGTCGATGCCGATTTGCTCGACGCTGTATTTCCCGCAAAGGTCGCGGATCGTCCCAGCCTGATACTCCCAGGCGGCATTCTTGAGCGTGATTTTCTCGAGTACCCGGAACTTTCCGCGCACACTCTGCGGCGGGGCGACAACGGCGATGCACGCGCCGTCCCGGCTGCGCGACGGGTCGTATCCGATCCAGACCGGCCCGGCGTAGGGATGCTCGCTCTCCGGTCTGAAAAAATTCCAGTCGGAGGTGTCGACAAGGCATTTCTGCAGATCGGCAAAACGGAAGCAGCTTTGCGCATCATCGACGAAGTGGCAGTCGAAAAGCTGTCTGTATTCGTCCTCGGAATATTCCAGTTTGAGCTGTTCCCGATTGAAGAGATTGCATCCTTCGCGCTCGGCGTCATCGAGGGTGATCAGTCTGCGCCATTGTCCGTCCGCGCACAGTGTGCCGCTCTTGCGGAGCTGGGCCCGGTCGGGGAAAAGCGCAACTGCACGGTTCGCACGTTTGTTGCGCTCGTTGAACTCGTCTCCGCTCCAGAACGGATACGCCTGATGACTCTTTGCGCTTGGCGTGGAGAAATAGGTGCGCGCCCATCGTTTTTGCGCGGCCATGGCCGATGCAACTTTTTTGAGTGTGTCGAACTTCGGAATCCAGAAATACTCGTCGATGTAAACATCCCCGTGATAGCTCTGCGCAGTGCTGGAGTTGGTCGAAAGAAAATAAAGCGTGGCAATTCCGTGCGGCGTGGCGAGTTCCATCTTGTCTTTGCCGAGCAGCTCTGAATCAAACCATTCGCGCGCAAAACCTTTGATGTATTCGCGGAACACATCCGCCTGCGCCCTGGACGCGGAAAGGAAGATTTTGTTTTTCCCCGTGAGCAGCGCATCCGCAAACGCTTCGCGCGCAAAGTAAAAGGTGAGCCCGATCTGGCGGCTTTTGAGAATGTTCCTGTTGCGCTCGTCCCGGTGTTCCCAGAGGTCGAGCTGATAGCCGAACAGCCCTTTCTTGAATTTTTCCATGAGCTCGGTTTCGTCGATGCCGGAAAAATCGTTTTTCGCTTTTTTCTTTTTCCCGCGCTTCTCGCCGCCCGTCTCATCGTCGGCAGCGGATGCCGTGCTTTTCGCGCGCAGACGCGTCATGGTTTCAATGTGCGCAAGAATGCGGTCGAGCTCCTTGAGCTGACTGTCGCTCTTCTGCTCGATCTGCATGAGACGTGTGAGCCGTGCGTAGACGACCGCCTGCGGGTCCTCGCTTTTCAGACAGCTCCAGTCTTCCTGTGCCGCCCAGTTGTAGAGGGTCCGCTTCTCAATCGCGAGCGTCCCGGCGATTTCCGCGACAGGAGTTCCCTGCCAGTACATCGCCCGCGCCTGTTTTTTCTGTTCGTCGGTGTAGCTCATGCAAGTACCTTGCATTCTGATTGCCGCCGCGTCAAGCCGCTTCCCTTGTGCTTTCTTGTGATTTTGCTGAAATCACAAAAAAACACATGATTTAAGCAGAAACCTTGTGATTTCTTGTGATTTTGCGCATATCACAAGAAATCACAATATTCGGCGGTTCCGTTTCTCCAAATCAGACTTATAATATCTGAAAAGGAGAGATTATGAACCCTGTATTGACTGACTGGCTGACCATCGCGACCGCGGGCCCGACCGTGGACGGACGCTCCATCAAGGAGGAGTGGCTCCGTGATGCGGCGGAGACTTACGACCGCAACGAATATGTCGCGTTTCTCAACGTGGAACACTGGACCGGAAACCTCGGCGCCGTCTGGGACGTGCGGCTCGGAAAAGACAAAAAGGAGCGCACCGTCCTCCAGGCGCGGATCCGGCCGAACAAATACTACCTGCAGCAGAACGCCGAAGACCACCGGCTCTGTTTTTCCGTTGAACTCGTTCACAACTTCTGCGGTTCCGGCAGAACCTATCTGACCGGACTCGCCACCACCGACTTCCCCGCGAGCGTCGGAACCACCGAGGCGCGGTTCTCCCGCGAAGACGTCTTCCGCGGCGCGCCCGAAACAATCGAAAACATCCCGCTGATGCAGGAAAATCCCTCCGTCGCGGAAACCGTCAAAAACGCACTCAAAGATTTTTTCACCAAAAACAAGGAGTCAGAGATGACAAAAGAGGAATTCTCCGAAGCCCTGAAGCCGCTGACCGAAGCAGTCGCCGCGCTCAAGGAAACCGTCACAGCCATGAACACAAAACCGGAAGCGCAAGACGTCCGGAAAACGGACGTCTCCGCAGATTTTTCCGCAAAGCTCGAAGCCATCGCAGCCGGACTTGAAAAGCTCTCCGCGCAGATGGAAGAAGCGCTCACCCCCGTTCCCGCCCGCGGCGCCCAGCCCGGAACCGGCGACACCTCCGATGAACCCCTGATTTGAGGAGACTCTCCATGAATTTTTATTCCAGAGACCGTTTTCAGAAAATGTGCGCACGCCTCGCCCAGACCTACGGCGTCGCTTCCACCGAAACCATGTTCGACGTCCAGATCCCCCAGGCGGTCGGTCTGATCAACGCCGTTCAGCAGTCCGTCGGCTTCCTTTCCCGCGTCTCCGTCATTCCGGTGACGGACATGAAGGGACGCATCGTCACGCTCAACGCACCGGGCATGATCGCGAGCAGAACAGACACCTCCTCCGGAAGCAAGGAACGCATCCCCGCGGTCATCGGCGACAAATCCGAGCGCACCTACGAGGTCGTTCAGACCAACTACGACTGCGCGCTCAAGTACTCCGACATCGACGCCTGGCGCCGTTTCTCCGATTACGAACAGCGCATCCTGAACATGATTTACCGTCGCATGGGACTCGATCAGCTCATGATCGGCTGGTACGGCGAATCCGCCGCAAAGGACACGAACGCAGCGAAGAATCCGCTCGGCCAAGACGTCAACACCGGCTGGTTTCACGATCTCAAAACCAACAAGCCCGAAAATTTCATCAAGGCCGCTTCCGGCTCCAAGCTCAAGCTCGGCAAGGGCGGCGACTGGAACAACCTCGATCAGCTCGTTTTCGAACTGCTCTCCCTCATCCCGGAGGAACATCGAACCGGAAACGAAGTCGCCCTCGTCGGCCGCAAAATCGTTGCGTGGGAATCCGGAAAAATTTACGAGATGTACGGACAGCAGCCTTCGGAGAAAACGCTGTTCTCCGTTCTCACGAAAACCTACGGCGGCATCCCGGCGACAACGCCCGCGTGCTTCCCGGATACCGGCGTGATGGTGGTCGATCCCTCGAATCTCCAACACTACATTCAGGACAGTTCCCTGCGCCGTCAGATGCTCGACAATCCGCGCAAGGATCAGATCGAGCACTTCCAGTCGCAGAACGAGTGCTTCCGCATCGGCGACCTCGACGCCTGCGCCGCGGTCAACCACGCGGACGTCGAATTCATTTCCGAGAGCACATCCGCGGATGAACCGGCTGAAAATCCGACCGAAAATCCGGATCAGGGACAGCAGAACGGTTGATCATGAGAGCGTGGGAATATCACAGCCGGGTCGTCCGGGAACGTCAGGCGCGCGAGGCCGTTGAATCCGCGCGCGCCGAAACCGCATCCGCGACGGCCGCGGACGCCGATCAGTTCGCGCTGATGCAGACCGCGCTCGATGCGGACTGCAGACAGCTTTCCGCGCTTCCGCAGGGCTCCGCACGGACCGAACGCAAGCGCGGGTTGATCAGGACGTGGCTTCCGGTCGTCGAGACCTATCTCAAGAGCGGAGCCAAATACAAAAACGTGATTCTCACGCAGACCATGATCTGGCTGTTCGACGTCGGCGAAATCGACAATGCCATGCGTCTTGCGCGTGTCGCGGTTGTGCAGAATCAGCCGATGCCCGCGCGGTTCAAACGCGACATCCGCACCGGAGTCGCGGATTTGCTGCTCGACTGGGTCAACACCCGGAACGGTCAGCCGATAGAACCCTATTTCAGCGAGATTTTCGAGGCGGTCATTCCTCCGGACGACGCGCCCGGGTGGGCGATCCACGAGGAAATCAAACTGAAGTACATCCGGGTCGCGATCCGGGAAGCGGAACGGAACAATCCCGTCCGCGCCCTGGAGCTCTGCAAACTCGCGGAGCGCATCGCGCCCGGCCGCGCCAAGGTCAAAACCAAACGCGCGGAACTGGAGAAAAAGCTGAAAGCTCAACGTTGAATTTTGAACGTTGAACTTTGAATCTTTTGCCACCCCCGCGGGCGGGGAAAACGGCATCCGCGCGGACTCCTGTCCGCCATCGGAGCAAGGACCGTTTTCTCCCCCGCACTTTTACAAAAAGGAAATTTTTATGGCCGGATGGCTGGACAACACAAGGACAATCCCGGATGAGATGATCCGCCGCGGAACGTTTTATCCGCCGGTCGGCAGCAGAAAGTTTTTCGAGCTGTACCGCCCGCCGTCCGAGCTTCCGCCGGAAACGGTTCTGGCGCATCTGCGTCAGGCCGTGATCGCCGTCGGGCGTCAGCTCGACGACTGGCGCGCGAATCAGACTGCCGCGACGCTTGCGGATGTTCCGTGCGAAACGGTTGACAATGCTTCCGAACTCGTCATCCTCTGGGAGCGCGCGGTTTACTGCGAGGCGAAAGCGGAAATCCTCCGCGAGACCCTCACTGCCGACCGTCGCGCCGCAGCGGAGAACGCCGCGAAGACGGGAAGCGAGACCGAGGAGAAATACCGCGAGTTCGCCGCCGACGCGATTGCCCAGATCCGCGGGGAAGCCCGCATTTACGTAGGAGACATCTGAATGATTCGTTCCCGGTTCCGCGAGTTCGCGGATCACCTCAAATCAAAAGCGATGGAGCTTGGAGTCGCGCCCGAAAATCACAACGCCGAAACAGCGTCGATGACTCTTGCGCAGGGCGGACATAACCTCACCTCCGAGGGCTGGCATCTCGCCGATCTGCGTTACCGGGGCGTGCTGCTCATCGAGCGTGTGCGGCAGACAGATGCGATCGTGCTGCTCATGCACGCCCGGGCGTGGCTCGATGACAACGACGATACGCGCGACAAGTACAGACTTGCCGATCCGGAGATCGATCTGATCTCCCTCGACGCCTCCGGGCTGGTCGATCTGATCATCACCTGCGATTTCGTCGACCCCGTTTACATCACGCCTGCCGAAGGCGGCCGGATCCGCTGGAACGGCGAAGACTTCGAGCCGGTCGAATACGACCTCTGGGTTGCCGAACGCGGCGAAGTCCGGGGAGCGAGGACCGATGTCTGACGTCATTCAAACATTCGTCCCCGAAAACCTCCGCGAAATCGCGGACGGCCTCGCTCTGCTGCGTCTGCTTCCGAATCTGCGCCGCCGTCTGCTCGCCCGCATGGGCCGCATGACGATCGCGCAGGCGCTGAAGAACGTCCGCGAACAGAAGACCGTTGACGGCTCGGCAATGGAACCGCGCAAGCGGAAACCGCCGAAAACGCGCAAGGTTTATCACAAGGACGGGCGTATCACATCAAAGAAAACGCATGCGGAGATGCTCCATGACATCGTCAGAAGCAAATGGCTCGGCGTTAAGGCGGATGAAGACCGGGCGACCGTTTTCTTCTTCCGCAACGCAGGGTATGTCGGCTACAAACACCAGACCGGCGCAAGCGAGGCGTTCGAACGCATCAAAGCGGAAGACGCGTTCCCGGTCGAGTCGCGCGATCCGCATTTCCGCGAATTCTGGAAGCCGTGCACGGAAGCACAGGCCGTTGCGTTGAGTTCAAACGGTTTTCCGCAGAGCGCGGAATGGTGCAAAGAACATCTGAAACAGGGCGACGCTTTCCGGATTCTCACGAAGACAAAAGGCTCGTGGGAAATCACGGTCCCCGCGCGTCCGTTCCTCGGCGTTTCGGACGAACGCAAACGGCTCTGGGGAAAAGAGCTGCTCGCGGGAATTTACGGCAAGTTCAAAGCAAAAAATCATGCAAACCTTTTAACCTAAGGAGAAAAACGTATGGGCATCGGAAGTGTTACCATCGTAAAAGTGGACGGCAGCCAGGGCGACTTCAAGACGGCCGAACGGCTGTACCTCTATCTCGGCGGAATCGGTGATCCGGATCTCGCCGGAACCATCATCCCGATCGGGGGCGCAACGGACCTCGACAAGGCGCTCGGGCCGGGCGAATCGGAACTCAAAACGCAGATCACCGCCGCGCGTCAGAACGCACGTTCGGAAAACTTCGTCTGTTGCGCGCTCGGCATTCCCGAGGGCAGCGACTGGAAAGAGCTGCTTTACGCCGCGCTCGACAAGCCCTCCGACCTCAACATCGAAGCGGCGGTTCTCTGCACGCCGTTCGAGAACAAGACCGACGTTCAGGCTGCATATGCCGCGGCGGCCGAAGTGCTCGCGCGGTTCGCAAAATTCATCACCGTCATCGGCTGCTGCACCGGAGTCGACAAGTCAACGGAGACCTGGGGAACCTACACCACGCGCATTTCCGCGCTCAACGACGGCGTCGCCGCGGAGCGTGTGATGATCGTTCCGCTCCTGCACGGCAACGACCTCGGCTGTGTCTGCGGACGCCTCTGCGATCCGGCGGTCAGCATCGCGGATTCCCCGATGCGCGTCGCAACCGGCGCGCTGATCGGACTCGGTGATGATCCCGTTGACAAAAACGGCGATCCGCTCATCATGGCGACGATTCAGACGCTCGCGGGAAAGCGGTTCTGCGTTCCGCAGTGGTACCCCGGTTATGACGGGATCTACTGGGCGGACATGACCACGCTCGCGGCCGAAAGCTCGGACTACCAGGTTTACGAGAATCTGCGCGTGGTCGATTACTGCGCCCGCCGCGTCCGCATCCTTGCGATTGCCCGGATCGCGAACCGGATGCTGAACAACACGCCGTCCAGCATCGAGGCGAACAAGACGTATTTCAGCCGTCCGCTCCGCGAGGCTTCGCGCACGATTACGCTCGGAAGCATCGAGCTTCCCGCGATGATCCGCCCGCCCGAAGCGAACGACGTCACGATCACCTGGACCAGCCGCACGGAAGTCAGCATCGGCCTGACCGTCAGGCCGTACAACTGCCCGAAGAAAATCACCGTTTACATCGGACTTGACCTGTCCGGAGAATGAACACCGCGCGACAGCGCGGAAGTTGAAAGTTGAAGGTTCAAAGTTGAAGCATTTTGCTTTGAACCTTGAACGTTGAACCTTGAACACCGCGCGAAGCGCGGGAAGGAGACGCTATGAGCAACAAACGATTCAACGGACTGTCCTTCGATTTCAATCTCGGAGATTTCCGGATCAATGCGAAGAAGTTCAGTCTTGACATCACCGACAACAGCACTTTCGCGAAGCGCGACGGTCGGCCGAACGGTTTCCTCGTCGGCGACGTCGAAGCGACCGGAACCATCACGCTTGACCGCGACGGACTCGGCAAATTCACCGAAGCCGCACGCGCCGCGGGATCCTTCCAGGATCTCGAGCCGTTCGACATCACCGCGTATGCGAAGGCGGGCGACGATTACATCGTCATCAAGGCCTACGGCTGCCGCGTGAAGCTGAACAAGCTCCTCGATGTCGACACTTCCAGCACCGACGAAACGGAATTCGAACTTCCGTTCGACGTCACCGCTCCGGAATTCGTCGAAATCGACGGCGTGCCTTATTGCGCGAAAAAAGAAACTGACATGTGAGGAATTTGAAGATGATTGAGAAAGAAGTCATTCTGACCATCGGCGGAACCGATTTCGCGTTCCGCGTGACGACTGTTGCCTACAATGCCTACATCAACGAACTGAAGCCGGACAGCAAAGTCACGCCGTCCATCGACTTCGTGCGCAAAGCGCTTGTGGACAAGAAACAGCGTCCGGAACTCGACGCTCTCTGCGATCAGGGGCTTGCGGTGGACATTGCGGGAAAACTGGTTGAAACCTTCCGTCCGGAAGTGGAGATTGTGGTAAAAAACTGACCGAGCGGCTCCGGCGTCTTGAAAAAGACAAAGGTTCTCTCGATCTGCTGAGCGTGTACGCCCGGAAATATTTTCCGGGCAGACCGCTCGACACCGACTGCCTTGCCGAAGCCGCGTTTCTGGAATGGGATTACTGGCAGAAGTTCGGAACGATTCTCAAGAATCTTCTGGGAGGATGATCACTTGTACGGACATTTCCACCGCTCGTTCGGGTGATCCGCAAGCCACTGCTTCTTGCGAAAACTTACTTTATCTGGATGATTGGAGGGAAGTTTTGCCCAACGAGCACCTTTAAAAAGAGCTCCAATTCCTGCAACAACATAAGTGAGAAGAAAAACTTCAAGCATATTACCACCTCCAGAGAATAACATAGCATAAAAAAAGAAGAAAGCAAATACGATATGAGCACAGCACTCGAAAAATTGACATTTTCCATTCTCTTAGTGGACAAGCTAAGCCAGCCTGCACAAGGTATTTGCAAATCTATGCAAAAAATACAAAAAGTTACTCAAACAGCATTTACAAGTATAACAAAAGGCGGTGCAGGAATTCTTGCTTCAACGACCATGTTCTCTTCAATGACTACACCTGCCCGTGAATTTGAAAAGTCTCTGAACGAGGTCGCGTCTCTAGGGACCTCTGCGGACGATCTCGATGCTCTGTCAAAGGCGAGCAAATCGTTTGCGATGCAGTTCGGAGCGGATGCCGCTTCGGTTGCGCGTTCTGCATACGATATTCAATCAGCAATTCCCGGTCTTGCAAAGGGTGCACTTGCGGCGTTTACCTATCAGGGAAACGTGCTCGCAAAGGCAACGAAAGCGGATGCCGCGACCATTACCAAGTTCCAGGGAACGATGTACAACATCTTTGAAAAATCTGCAAACAAGATGGGACAGGCTAAATGGATAGAGGCCCTTACGGGAAAAACAGCCTATGCAATCAAGATGTACAAATCCTCCGGAAATGACATGTCCCAGGCATTCACCAATCTCGGTTCAATCGGACAGAAGGCCGGTGTTTCTTTGGATGAACAGCTTGCGGTTCTTGGAACTCTGCAAGGGACCATGGGGGGAGCCAATGCGGGAACTGCGTATAAAGCGTTTCTGAATACCGTCGGGCGCGCACAATTGAAAACGAAAAATGGAGAGATCCTGAAATTCTCGGATGAGAGTGGAAAACTTCTTCCGATGGTGAAAATCCTTGAAAAGATTCGTGCCGCAGTTGGACCAGGTCAGCTGAAGCTCGCTGACCAAACGAAATTGATGCAGGCGTTTGGGGATGAGGGTGGAAAAGCTGTTTTGAACCTTCTTGACAAAACGGAAAGTTTGAAGACGGATATCGGGGCGCTCGGGAAAATCCAGGATTCCAACCCGGCTATGAAAATGGCGGAGACGATGGTTGACCCATATGAACAGTTTGCGGCAACGATAAAAACTCTCCGGGTTACACTTGGTCAAACGTTGCTGCCTGCTCTCAATGCCGGACTGAAAGTTCTTTCCGCGTTCGGTCGCGTATTTCTATGGATTTATGAGAACTGCGCTCCGCTCCGGTGGTTGTTTGCACTTGTCGCAATCGGTATTGTGAGTGTTACAATGGCGCTCAGCGGATTTTACATTGTGGCTGGAATAGCAAAACTGTTTAATGCGTTGTTCCTTGAGTTGCGCATGATTTATGCCTGGTGCTTGAAGAACTCTGCTGCAACGCATTCCATGACTGTTGCTCAACGTATCAATGCCATTGCGCAGATGCTTTGGAGCAGGAGCCTCGGCGGAACCGTTATCGGAATGAAACTGCAGGCGGTCTGGACGGTGATCTGCACGAAGGCGCAGACCCTTTGGACCATCGTCACGACAAAGGGCGCATTTGCGGCGGCTCTGCAAAGTGTCTGGACTAAAACGCTTGCCGTTTGCAATACAAAGTTGACGGCCGCGACATGGGCGGCGGTTGCCGCCGGACTGAAACATTGTCTTGTGCTCGGCTGGTCCGCGGCGAAGATTATTCTGGTAACCGCTGCGGGAATTGCCTGGAAGGTTTCAATCTGGGCGTGCCATGCGGCGCTGGTGGCGACAAAAGCGGTTCTGCTGGTCGGAGCAATTCCGGCGGCGGTGGCGTGGGCGGGATCGCTCGCGGTCGTCAAGGGCGCTTCGCTGTTCGCGGCGGGGGCAATGACGCTTCTGACCGGAGCGCTCGGCACGGCGGCAGCGGCGGCGTGGGCATTTGCGGCGGCGCTGTTCGCAAACCCGATCACCTGGATCGTGCTCGCAGTCGTGGCGCTCATCGGAGCGCTGGTCGCGCTGATTTATTATTGGGATGAAGTCACGGCGTTCTGCGAAAAATACGCGGGTGCGCTGCTCCTCCTGCTCGGTCCGGTCGGACTCGTCATCGAGGCGTTCCGGAAATGGGACAAAATCAAGGAGTTCTTCGCCGGGCTGTGGGAGAAAGTCAAAGAGCTCGGCGCTGCGTTTGCGGAACTCGGTTCGATGATCGCCGCTCCGTTCAAGGCCGCATTCGGCGTGATTTCGGGGCTGTTCTCGAACGTGGGCGGGTTCATCTCCGGGGCGGTTCAGAGTGCGCTTTCCGGCATCGATTCGCTGATCGGCGGAGCATTGAATCTGCTGAGCAAGGTTCCCGGACTCGGCTTTCTCGCGACGGAGACTTCCGTTGAAACGAAATCTCCGGTTGTTCCGGATGCCGTCGCCGCACGGAAACCGTCGACCGATGTTCCCGCGGGCGGAATCCGGAGCACGAGTTCGACCACGCACAATTACGGCGGCGTGCAGATTTACGCGGCGAACGGCATGAGCCCGGCGCAGATGGAAGAATGGTGTTTGCTTGAATGCTGAGGAGGGGCAATGATTTATTCGGACATATTCATTGAAAACGATGATATCGCGCTTGCGGACGGCGAAGCGGTGCTCATCGAGAACCGCAAGGTTGTTCTGCAGGATCTGATCCATGCGATCCGCGAGAGCGGCAAGCTCTATGAATTGATCGCCGAGCGCGATCCGGAGCGGCGGCGTCTGATCCGGAATCAGATCATCGAAATCGCGGAAGAGGATGTCCGCATCATTCCCGGAACGGTCAAATTCGAAGGTGCGGAACGGGAATGGCACATCAGCGGCGACACATACGAATTCGGAAAACTAAGGAGTCCGGTATGGTTTTGAAAGTTGAAAGTTCAAAGTTGAAGGTTCAAGGTTGCAGGCGCTTCCGCGCCGCTGACTTTGCCTTTCCCTTGAACGTTGAACCTTTGGAGGATTTATGGATTTGAACAATTTGTCGGCACAGGAAGAACTGTTTCGCGCGGCGTTGACCTCGAACGGAGTGCCTGCAGCGGAAACGGAAGTGAAAGAGGAATTCCAGAAGCTCGCGGATGACGCGGGACTGACGATCCGGAACCCGTCGAAATATTCGGCGTTCTGGGTGTTCGTGAAATCGGCGGTGACGTCGCCCGCGCTCTGGCTGATCGCGTTCATGGTGCGGCACGTGATGCCGAACATGTACGTGAAAACCGCAAGCGGCGAGTGGCTCGACCTGCTCGCGTATGCGTACGGAGTGGAACGCAAACCGGCGGCACGTGCGGAAGGAACGGTGACATTCTCGCGCGTGAACACCTCGCAGGCGGTGAACATTCCAGCCGGAACGCGCGTCCGCACGCTTCCTCTGAACGGACGGATTCTGCGGATGATCACGCTTGCGGACGCGGTGATCCCCGCGGGCGAAACGGGCGTTGACATCCTCTGCATTGCGGAGGAGGCGGGAAGCGCATACAATCTCGCGGAAGGCTACTACGCGCTGATGGATTCGGATGTTCCGGGCGTGACGTCGGTGACGACGGGGAAAGACTATCTCACCACGCTCGGCGCGGATACGGAAACAGACTTGGAACTGCGTCTGCGGATCCGCAATCAGTTTGCCGCGGCGGGCGACTGGCACACGGACGCGAAGTACCGCGCGATGATCGCCTCGGAAATCGGGTTCCGTCCCGACCGGATTTATTTCAAGAAATACGATCCGGAAAGCTACACGTGCCGCGGTCCCGGAAGCGCGGATGCGTTTGTCCTGTTTGATTCCGGGGCAAGCACGGAAACGATTCTCGAAAAACTCAACAAAACCATCGCGGACGAGGGGAACCACGGGCACGGGGACAGTCTGCTCGTCAAGGAGCTTCCGGGTGAAACGCACAATGTTTCGGCGACGGTCTTTTTCGCGTCACCGGTCACCTCTGCGCGCCGCGCGGAAATCGTGGAGATCATCGAGCAGATGATCGAATGCGCGTTCCGGAAAAATCAGGGCTACACGGACAAGGTTACGCAGACGTGGGCGTATTCGCGCTTCTCGTTCTCGCGTCTCGGCGCGGAAATCCACGCGTGTTATCCGGAGGAAATCACCTCGATCGTGTGGGGGCAGAATGATATTGTAACCCTGCTTGCCGTTGCGCGTCTGGGGACGCTGCGCGTCGTCGCAGGCTGATGAGTTCAAGGTTCAAGAGTTCAAGAGTTCAAAGTTGAAGGGAGTCAGGGATGGAGAGAGAAAGAATTCAGCTCCGGTTCTGGATGGACAACGGTGTGCTGCGGCAGATTGCGGATTGCGCGGACGTCTGGTGGGACAAGGTTCAGGCATGGTGCACGAGCCAGAGTCTGCAGATCGATGCGGAAACGTCGTCTCTGTTCCTGCTTGATCTGCTTGCGTGGCAGCGGGACGTTGAACGGATGCCGGACGAAGACGAAGCGCTGTACCGCAGACGCGTAAAGCATGCGCTCGCGAATGCGAAGGATGCGGGAAGCCGCGCGGGTTTTGCGCGGATCTGGGAACGTCTGGGGCTCGGAACGGTGAAACAGCGCGAGCGGATCGATGCGGAAAACTGGGATGTCATCGAAATCGAAATTGATGAAGCCGTGTTCGGCAGATATGAAAAACTGTTAGGTCTGCTGATCGAGAAGTACGGCCGGACATGCCGCAGGTACATTTTCAGTTCGCGGATCGATGTTGACATGCTGCTTGAGGGAATCGGATTTGAAGCGGAAAACTTTTATTGTAAAGCGAGAGGATAGAACGGATGAGCAGGAAAAACAGGAACAAAGACGAATTCACTTTTACGTTCGGAGAACCGGAGGCGGTTCACAAGGAGCGGATTCTGGACTATCTCGGCGTGTTCGAGGAGTGCGGCGGGGAGTTTTACATTCCCCCGGTGTCGCTTTCGGGTCTCGCGAAAATGCGGAAGGCGAACGGGCATCACGGTTCGTGCATCCTGTTCCGCCGGAACATGGCGGCGAATGCGTATCTGAGCGGCGCGCTCCGGATCGCGGATTTCCGCGCGGCGGCGACCGATTATCTTTCCTTCGGGAACGCGTATCTCGAAATCGTGCGGAACCGGCTCGGAACGATCATCGGTCTCCAGCACGTTCCGGCGATCAACATGCGCGTGCTGACCGGACGCAAAGGCTTCCGGCGTCTGCTTCCAGGCGGGGAATACATCGACTTCAGCAACGACCAGATGGTGCAGGTCAAGGAGTATGATGAGATCCAGCAGATTTACGGGATGCCGGACTGGCTGGGCGGTCTGCAGTCTGCGCTGCTCAACGAAGACGCGACGCTGTTCCGGAGGCGCTATTATGTGAACGGCGCGCACCTCGGCTACATACTCTACACGAACGATGCGAAGTTGCCGCCCGCCGCGCGGACGAAGCTTGAGGAGAAGTTCCGCGAAGGGAAGGGCGTCGGCAACTTCAAGAGCTCATACATCCACATTCCGAACGGGACGGAGAAGGCGATTCAGATCATCCCGATCGGAGACATTTCGCAGAAGGACGAATTCGCGAACATCAAGAACATCAGTGCGAACGACGTTCTCACGGCGCACCGTGTGCCGCCGGTTCTGATGGGGATCGTTCCGCAGGGCAACAGCTCGCTCGGCGATCCGGAGAAGATCGAGCGCGTGTACATCCGCACGGAGGTCCGCGCGATCTGTCAGCCGTTCGAGGATCTGAACGACCGTCTGCCGAAAGGACTGCGGTTGAAATTCAATTTCAAAGTGGAAGAGGAAAAATAAGTTCAAGAGTTCAAGGTTGAAACTTTGAACCTTGAATTCGCGCGAAGCGCGGGAAGGAGTTTTTATGGCAAACAGCATTATCACAACGGCGGGTCTTGCGCTGTTCGCGGATGCGGCGGCGACCGGGAAGACCATTGCAATCGACAAGATGATTTTTGCAGACGTTCCGGGGCTGGACGTTTCGCAGATGCCCGATCCGGCGCAGGGACTTCCGGCGGGCATTGTCTGCCGCACGGAGATCGACCGGAGCGCGAAGATTGACGACCGGACTGTCGTCTACAGCAAAACGCTCGCCGCGACGGTCGGCGACTTTTACATCAACTGGATCGGACTTTACAGCACCGCGGAATCGACGCTTGTCGCGGTGTGCTGCGTTCCGCGGCACAAGAAATATGCGACGTCGGAATTCGAGGCGGGAAACACGCTCTACAAAAATTTTGCGCTCAGCTTTGCGAACGCCGCCGCGCTGACCGGCATCACGATTGCTCCGGAAGCGTGGCAGATGCAGGGCGAATACGCGTTGAAGGAGCACACGCATACCATTCCGCAGGTGACCGGGCTGCAGGCCGCGCTCGATGGCAAGGAAAACGCCGGAGCGGTGGCAGCGCATAACAGCGCAGAGGCTCCACATCCCGGCAAGTTTGAGGTGGCCGGGGCGGTGGCAGCGCATAACAGCGCAGAGGCTCCACATCCCGGCAAGTTTGAGGTGGCCGGGGCAGTTACGAAGCACAATGCATCCGGCGTCGCACACTGGGAGCTGTTTCGGGCAAAAATTTCAAAACCTACAACCGGATCAGCCGGGCAGTACCTCAAGCTGGAATCCGACGGCAGCTGTTCGTGGGCGAATGTTGCGGGGGTTCCGATCGGTACGATTTTCCCGTATGTATGCAAACGACCACCGAACGGCGCGTATCTGCTGAACGGTCAAACAATCACGAACTGTTCAACGCTTTACCCACAGTTCTGGGAGTGGATTAACGCGGAGGTTTCGGCAGGATATATTCGTGCGGTCGCAGACAATGCGACGTTTGACGCAGAGCTGAGCGCGAAGGGCAACTGCGGCGCGTTCGTTCTGAATGCGGGCGGTGTTACCGGAGCGGTTCGTCTGCCGCTTATCGCGGATGGCTTTATCATGGGAGCATTGTCGGACCAGCAAGGTCATACGATGGCGGCGGGGCTGCCGAATATCCAGGGTTCGTTCGGAGCAAAGCAGTTTACCGCTTACGGCGAGGGGTGGGGAGAAGGCGCATTTTACGCTGAAAACCCGAGCGGCGATTCGGCCGGAGGCGGGAGCAGCGGCAAGACCACAGTTTTTTATCTTGACGCATCGCGGAGCAGTTCCGTGTATGGGAACAGCACGACGGTTCAGCCTCCGGCGGTGCGTTTCCCATACTGCATACAGGTTTATCATGCAACGTCGCCGCTTTCGGAGCAGCAGGCGGCACAGCTGGCAAGTGAGATGCAGATCAGGGCGGATACGAGTTTGAGCAACCTGACGGACAACGGGATCCGTGCGGTGCGGGGCGTGTTTTCCGCGCAGCCGTCGGGATATGCGTGGCTGCCGAGCGGAATGATCATCCAGTGGGGAGAGACTGCTGCGCAGAGCGCGGAAGTTTCCGCTGATGTGATATTCCCGGCCACGTTTCCGAACGCGTGTCTCACGGTTGTTGTCGGGACAAAAATTGAAGAGAGTGTCACGGTTCCGTCAGGATGCGATTTCACGGTACAGCTACTCTCAAAAACACTGACGGGAGCGACGTTTTTCTGGCAAGGGAATAGCGGCGGAACTCAGAAGGCAAAAGCAACCTGGGTTGCAATCGGATACTGATCCGCGCAGAGCGCGGAGGTTTTCGGTTGAAGGTTCAATGTTCAAGGCTGATGGCGTTTCGGCGCCGGGAAAAACAGGGAGAAACAGATGAAGTATTATTTTGAGAAGGCATTTTACTCGCCGGAGATCGGATCGGTTCCGGAAGGGGCGGTCGAAATCACGGATGACAGATGGCAGGAACTGCTTCGGGCGCAGATGAACGGCAAACGGATCGTGACCGGCAAAGACGGTTATCCGGTTGCGGAGGATTATCCGGAACCGACGCTGGACGAACGCAAGGCGGTGATTACCGACCGGCTGTGGCGCAATTACAAGACGTATCAGCAGAAATACGTCGACGGCGAAGACCTGTCGCTCGCAATCGTCTGCGCGTCGAAGGGCTCCGCAATGGGCGCGGCGGTACAGAACTGGGTAATGGAGCTCTGGGCGCGGTATTACACCGTACGCGACGCGGTAACAGCGGCGGAGACAGCGGAAGCGCTGGAGGCAATCGACCTGACGCCGGACGCGTTCGGAGTGCCGCCCTACACAATCCGGCAGCTGAACGACGAGGCGAAGGCGGCGACTGCGCAAAGTACGGATGTTGAATCTTGAACTTTGAACCTTGAACACCGCGCGAAGCGCGGGAAGGAGAAGGCATGAGTGAATATGTTTTGAGCGGACTTGACTGTGCGGCGCTGAACACAACGGCGTTCTGCATCGGCTACAAGTCGGTTGCGGGCGGAAGCCGGATGACGTTCTCCGCGTACGATTCCGCGCGGAGGATGCTGACGATCGCGGAAGGGAATCCGGGGAAGTGCGGACCGAACGTCCGGCTCCGTCTATGGACGTGCGCGAATGACGAGAACTCGCCGTATGACCTGCGCATCGTCGAGGCCGACGGTCTGACGGTTTATCTCGACCGTGCTCCGGAGTTCAGCAAAGAGGCTCTGGAAAAAATCGCGGAATGGGTGGGCGCGGTTCCGGACGTCCGGCGGTATGACACCGCGCTTGCATCCGGCGAGGGATGTTTCGCGACAGGCGAATACTCGTTTGCCTCGGGCGCGTACTGTCTCGCATCGGCGTGCGGTGCGCATGCGGAGGGCGTGCTCTGCGAAGCGCGCGGGGAGATGTCGTTCTCGGTCGGCAACTGCTGCGTGGCGTCCGGGACGGCATCGTCTGCAGCTGGGACGAACTGCGTTGCGAGCGGGATGTTCTCCGCAGCGTCGGGGAGCAGCTCGACTGCATCGGGGGACAATTCGCGTGCGGAGGGCGCCGGATGCGAGGCGAGCGGCGACACGTCCCGCGCTTCCGGATTTGCGTCGAAAGCGCGCGGAAGACTTTCTTTTGCGCACGGAGCGAATGCGGAGGCGAACGCGGGCGGCTCGATTGCGATCGGCAGCCAGCTTGTCAACAACGCTCCGGGGGCGGCTCTGCTCGGGACGCACGGCAAGCTCGAAGGGGCGGTCGACAACATCGGCGCGATTGTGATCGCCGGAGGCACGCAGAAGGAGCAGCGTCTTCCGCTGATTCTGCGCGTGAACAAATCGGTCGCGAACCCGCTGTTCCCGCAGGAGGGCGAAGCTCCGTTTCTGCCGGAACCGGAGTTCTCGATGGAGTACGCAGGGCATCTGCTCGCGCACACCGTGTTCGCGTCCGGAACGACGCTGGTCATGGATCACGGAGTTGCCGGGCGATGGAAGTTCACGCCGTCCGGGCAGACCGTTCCGCAGCTGAAGAACTGGGTTGACGGAGATTCCGGCGAGCTGATCATCCTCAACGGGGGAAGCCGAATCGCGTTTCCCTCGGCGTGGAAATGGAGCGGCGACCAGCCGGAGCTGAAAAGTTCCGGAACGGACGTTTTCACGATCCGCAAAATCAACGAAACAATCATCATCAAACATGAGGCATCCGTATGAACGACGAAGCGAACACCGAACTTGAAACTCCGGTCACCGAAACTCCGGAGTACCCGCCCGAACCCGCGGACGACGACATTGTGCTGCGCAGGCTGAAGGATGAGAAGACCGGCGAAGAGATGGACCTGCGCACGCCGTGGATCGAGCGTGAAGTCATGGTTCCGACCACGGTCCGCATTCCGCTTTACGAGGAGGGCGTGCTGCTCTCAACGGAGGAGCTCGCGAAACTGAATCTTGCGGTCGTCGAGTACACGCAGGAACAGGTTGATCAGATGACTTATCCGGCGTACTACCGGAACAATCCGGACCTCGCGCCGCGCGTGCGTCAGTACAAAGGTTATCTGGACAGTCTCGGTCTTGCGTACAACGCAACGACCGACGACATCGAGGAGGCTGTTGCGATCAGCACCACGATTGCCGAATCGGACAAGCTCGCGCTGGTTACGCGCATCAAGGCGGCTTTCGACAACATCGTGCTGAACCTGCAGGCGCTTGGTCTTGAGTTTGCGAACTACGAGGCGTGGCGCACGATGCGCAAGCTCATCAAGTATCTGCCGGAGGAGGACGCGAATGTTTAAGCCGTTCACGCTTTTCGACCTGCCGGAGAGTTATCCGCTCAACGAAAACGAGCGGAGCCGGATCTTCCGGTATGTGGACCGTTACGCGGAGACGATGGAGGGCGCGTGGCTGCACGCGCTCAATTACCGCGCGATCAAACTCAAATGGTGCTGCGGCATGACGCAGGAGAACGGCATCATGGGCTGCTTCGCGGCGATGACGGACACGATCTATCTGCAGCCGGAGGACGTCTACGAGGCCGTTCCGGGGTCGGCATGGGTCGAGCTCATGGCGCCGACTCTGATTCACGAACTGCGTCACGTCTGGCAGTGGCGGTCGAATCCGCTGAAGTATCTGTTCTGCGCGATTCCCGTGCTGCGGGAAATCACGCTCGAGCGGGACGCCAGGGAAATTGAAGAACACGCTCAGAAAATCTGCGACAAGCTGATGGAAACGGAAGATTCCTGGAAGTTTGAACTCGCTCAAAGGAGGAAACATGGCAACAGCTGAACATCTGAAAAAGCTCATGGAGCTTTGTGAAAAGTATGAACTCGAAGGAGTGCGCACGGTGGAGAAGTACACGCTTGAGGAACTCGCGCGGATCTACAACGGAGCGGGTCCGGATTCGTGGATTCCGGCGGCGCGGGATGTGCTGACGGATCTGATGGAGCTCTTCGAGCCGGTCGTTCTGATTCACGACGTGCAGTTCTCGGAATCGGACGCGCTGCACGAGACGTTCGAGCGCACGGTTGACGTCTGGAAACAGAACTGCAAAAAGATTTTCGACGCGGAATATCCGCTTTGGACGTGGCGTCAGCTTTCGGCATCGTACCGCCGCCGTCGGGCGTACTGGTACGGCGTCATGCAGGCTGGAAATCTCGCAATTTCCACGCATGCGGCGTTCAAGGCGTGGACCGCGGCGCACAAGGTTTGACCCGCGCGGAGCGCGGAAAACAAAGGAGACAGGATGAAAAC
>ERZ1673741.218-NODE-218-length-76027-cov-5.224530_pt1 | contig 76027 bp, 66 predicted proteins | sample MGYA00580209_ERZ1673741 | MGnify/ENA primary metagenome ERZ1673741 (study PRJEB41218, sample SAMN15661754) | gut metagenome | host: Homo sapiens | place: Canada: London | collected 2015-08-20/2019-03-30 | study: EMG produced TPA metagenomics assembly of... | reverse complement strand
CTACAATTTTTGAAGCCAACTTTTAGTCGACCCTATCTAATTGCGGATTACCTTTAAAACAAGATGTACAAGGGGCTGCCAATGCATTAGAGAATCGTATTTTAATGGATGGAATAGAAGCAGATGCTTGTGTTACTTCTGACTCTTCTGGTAAGGCTAGTTTTTCGGGTCTAGAATCCGGTATTTATTTGGTGGTTGGAAAAGAAGTTGAATCGAATGGTGTATTTTATATGCCACAAGTATCCTTAATTTCTTTAAGTGGGGATTTGAGTGTGGATTTAAAGTATGAGACTAGTAATAAGGCGAGTCGTATTCATGTATTAAAGGTATGGAAGAAGGATAATAAGAAGTCTCGTCCTAAATCGATTGAGGTATGTTTATTAAGGTCAGATGGTATAGTGGTTGATAAAGTGAAATTAAATTTGGATAATCAATGGTCTTATACTTGGGATTCTCTATCAACTTTATATACATATAGTGTAATGGAAACAAGTGTTCCTTCTGGCTATAAAGAGAGTTGTTTTAGGGAAAAGGATAGTGTTGTTTTAACAAATACGGGTAGTTATACGGATAAGAAGGAAGAGAAAAAGGATGATGAGCTAGCTTTAACGGGGCAGTTATGGTGGCCAGTTCCTGTTTTATTGTTTGTTGGTCTTGTTTTATTTGGCTTAGGACGCCTGTTGCGTAATGAGAAATAAAACAGGAAGAATCATATATTGTATAGGTATTGTTTGTATAATTCTATCGTTATCTTTATGTTCTTATAATGTCTATGATTCGTTGCGTTCTTATTATGTTTCAAAACATATGATGAGTGAGTATCATCCTGTAAAGGCCTCTTCTGGAATAGTGCCAGACTACGTATTAAACCCAGATATGGAAATGCCTGAAGAAAAAGTGGATGGAATACCTTGTGTTGGTATTCTTGAAATTCCTAGTTTGAATTTGAAGCTTTGTGTAACAAGTACATTTAGCTATGAATATATGAAGAAACTTCCTTGTAGGTATTATGGAAGTATTTATAAGGATAATATGGTAATTGCAGCTCATAATTATTGGTTTCATTTTGGTAGGTTAAATACTTTGCATAATGGTGATAAAATCATTTTTACAGATGTGAATGGAAATAGTTTTGAATATGGAGTGGATGCGATAGAGGCTCTTAAACCAAATAGTGTAGAGGATGTAACAAATGGTAAATGGCCATTAACTCTATATACTTGTACGTTGGATATGCAGTATAGGGTGATTGTAAGGTGTAAATGACAGGTAAAAAAAGGAGAGTTCTATAATTATGATTTTTAAGTTAATTAATTTAAATGAGGTTGGTTATATTTTTGCTTTATCTATGCAAATTGTTGCTTCGTTTTTGCTTTTTAGAAATGTTTTCAAAGGGAGAAATGTTATAATCATTGAGTTTTTTAACAATGTATCTACTACAACTAATTTACATGGCAAACTAGAATACGATAAGAATAAATTTAAAGAAAAATTTTTAGAAGCATATTCTAATAGTTGGGCATTATTACTTTTTATATGTGGTTTTATTCTAAGAATATTTGTATCGAAAGGTGATTTGAGTTTTTGTCAAATAGTTTTGTTTGTTATTTTACTTTCTTTATTTCTAAATAAAATAATTTTCAAATTTTTTGTAGAAGCTAAAGCTTCTAAAATTGTTGAAAAGCAGGTAACTTATGAGGAACTCGAAGGACTGGGTATAAAAATAGACAAGGTCAGAAAATTAGAAAATGAAAAGATTGTACAATTAAACGATAGAAAAATAAACGATTGTAAAAATAAAAATGATGTATATTTAATGAAACTAAATCGTGCTTTATCTCTATATAAAAGTATAGCATATACTGATGAAAAGTATATTAAAAATGTAAATTTATATAGAAAAATTAAGTTTTATGTAAAAAAAGTGTATGAAGCCTTTAACGTGGGTTTAAAATGCCTAAGTATAACACTTTTAGTATATGGATTAGTTGTATCTATTTATAACTTAGTTAAGGATCCTAAATCTGAAACTATTATTTCAGCGTGTGTATTTGGGGTGGTCCTTAAAATGTTTGATATTAGCTTTGATAAAGTTGATGAAGGTGTGCGCAGAGCATCAAAAGTTGAAAAAGAATTGTACGAAATAGCTTTAGATATATATGATCAATTATGTTTGGACCAAGATGATCAAGATAAAAGGGAATTAAAGGATTATATGGAAAGACGATTTCTAAATCAAAAATGACATGAATATCTAAATTTTTAGTAACATCAAATTAATTATTGAAACAAATAAAGTAGAATCTTATCTAGGTGATCTTTGTGTAGTTCATTTGTATGGGGTTAGGTAAATTTGCTCTCCAAGATTTAAAAGGGCGATATATACCCCAAAACGGTTTATAGCTGATGTTGGGCTCGGACAACATTTAGGTTTACCACCAGGCACATATTTAGATGTGCACGAATAAAGACCGTAGCCTTGTTTCGTTTTTTGATTGTGTGACCAGGAGAACGGAACTTTTCAATCCAGTCAGGATAAGTAACATATCTTTGCGTAACAATAATTTACAACAATACACTATTAAAGTGCATAAAAAATAAATAATCTTAAATCACTAAAATTTGAAGATTATTTCATGCGTAATCACTATACTGTATATTTTTTCTTGCATTCTGCAAAAAATATGGTATATTAGTCGTGACGAAGGTGACGCAAGAGGCGCACGCCCAGTTTCTGTACGCAGAGACTGGTTTTTTTATTTGTGGAAAATCATTGCTATAGATAAGTAAAAAGAGAAAACAATTCAATACTTTCTCTATATTGGCTTATTATTTAATAGATCATATATAGCGGTTATAACTTTAATTTTTCGAGTATTGTATCCGTTAACAATCATTACTGGCATTGGATATAAAATTGTTTTCATTGATTCTTTATTTTTATAAAAATTGTTTAAAAGTAAATTAATAGCTTTTACCATTTGAGATTCTTTTACTTTTTTATCTGGTATTTTTGCAATGAAATATGGAATGATTGGTTCATAATGATTAACTATATTTCTCAAATTACGAATGATTTCTAAATACGAAGAAAAAATGCTTATATCTTTAATTCTGATTCTTTCTAAATCATAATTTAATAATTGCGAAATAATCCGTTTCTGACAATGAGAATCTAGCATTGTAAATAAAATCTGTAATTCGCCAAATGTTAAAGCATTAGGCAAAACCCACATTGGAACATATTTTTGCGTTTTTATATAATGTTTAATTAACTCGTTTTTAGATTCGTACTGATTTAAATTTTTCATATTTATTCCGCCACCATAAAAATATAACTTTTCCAAAAAAGAATATCTAACAAGAAACAAGTCTTGATTAAAAACATACTTTGAATTTTTTAATTCAACAAAAATATTTTTGCAAAATTTTGGAGTATGTAATTCTTTAATAAAGTTGTCGTTATTATCTAATCTTAATATTTGGAATAATTCATCAATAGAATTATATTTTTGTATTTCATCATAAAAATTCTCAATTTCTTGTATATAAGAGATACAATATAAATCTTTTCTTTCATCTTGAGAACAATTTTCTGTGTATATTGCACACATTTCATGAATTAATACATTCTTAAAATGACGTTCAAAATCTCCAATCAATTCATATAACACCTGTTCAATATTTTTATCTAACTCGTAGATTTCAAGTATCTTATCGATAGTAGTAATTTTTTTATAAACGTGATCTTTCTTTGGCCCAGAGATTCCTTGAGCAAAAAACTCTTTATAAGCATTAATCAATGATACATAATTTTGTTCGATTAATGCATATCGACATTCTTCTGGAATAATGATTTTTTTGTTGTCCTTTAAATATTCTATTTGTTCATCTATTGTTTTATAAGTCTTGTATGTTAAATTTTCTTCATTAAGCTCATTCATTTGGTTACTTCCGTTTCTATATTAAATATTTTATCATGTAATTAGTTGGATTACGATATAAAGCCTTTCTATAAAGAAGGTTGATTATGCATGTTGAAAAAGTTTACTGTAAGAAAGTACAAGAATTTTAAAGATGAGATTGATTTATGGTCGTAATGCGACAGGATAGACAAATTTTGGTAGGGCACTTCTTGATATTAAATCTTTACTGTGTGGTATGCAAAGTAGTGGCTTGATCAATGAGGATGGCGCGGCAAAGTTTAAGTATGAGTTTAAATTTGGAAGTGATGAAGTTGTTTATAAGTATTCTAGATTTGCGAATACTGAGTTATGTGATGAAGAATTATATATAAATGGAGAAGCTATATTTAAGTGTGATTTTAAAAATAGTAAATTTGATTTTCAAGGTTTAAGTATAATTAGTGCGGAGACTGTGAATACGAATCGTTATTTAAATAAAGATGAGATGGATAATGAGTATGTGTTACCTTTTTTAAGATGGCTAATAAACAATACGGCTTTTAGTGATGATTCTGTTTTGATTCAATTATCTAAATATGTACGTAAAATGGACATGATTACTGTGGGACATGATTTGTTGTATTCTAATAGAAATTTTCTTGAGAATTTAAAAAATCCGGTTTATTTACATAACTTTGAAGATTTTTTGAATTTGATGGGAATTGAATGTAAATTGGTTTTACAAGAATTGCCGGATGGTCAGGCTGAATTATATTTTTCTCAAAATAAGTTAGTTCCATTTTATAGTACTGCATCAAGTGGGACGTTGGCATTGACTAGTCTTTATCAAAAAATAGTATCCAATCCTTCATTGATCTATATAGATGATTTTGCTGCTTTTTATCATTATGAAATGGCAGAGAAATTGATTTGTTATTTCAAAGATAAATACCCAGAATGTCAATTGATTATGACTTCACATAATACGAATTTAATGACAAATAAAATTATACGCCCAGATTGTTTATGTCTTTTATCAAGTAAAGGTACATTAACAGCTCTTTGTGATGCGACTGAAAGAGAATTACGTGAAGGACACAATTTAGAAAAGATGTATATTAGTGGAGAATTTGAAAAGCATGAATAGTTTGTCTTTTGATATTGACTATGTGTTCATTACAATCCTTTGTAGCACTAGTTTTTATAAATGTTTTGTATTATACTTGAAATGATTCCATATGGGAATTCATTTTTTTTGGAGGAGTTATGAAAATTATTGTAGTGGGTGATGGAAAAGTTGGATTTGCGATCGCAAAACAATTGAACCAGGAAGGTCATGATATTACAGTGGTTGAAAATAAATCGAGTGTTCTATCGAGTACCATGAATCAGTTGGATATTGTTGGCGTACAGGGAAATGGTGCGAGTTTAGATACTTTAATGGAAGCTCGTGTTTCATCTTCGGACTTGTTGATTGCGGCTACATCAACGGATGAAGTGAATATTATTTGTTGTTTATTGGCAAAGAAATTGGGTGCAAGACATACGATTGCACGTATTCGTAATCCGGAATACAACAATACCGTTCGTTTGATTAAGGATGAATTGGGATTGAGTATGAGTATCAATCCGGAGCAGGCTGCAGCTCGTGAAATTTTGCGGGCGATTCGTTTCTCAAATTCGATCAAAGTTTCATCTTTTGCGAAGGGAAGAATTGAGCTTGCGGAAGTGAAAATTAAAGAAAATTCGCCACTTTCAAATATGCGTATTTGCGACATCAATCGTCGTATGAAAAGTGAAGTGTTATTTGTGGCTGTTCAAAGAAATGGGGAAGTGATCATTCCAAATGGTAATACCGTCATCTATGAAAAGGATCGTGTAACACTAACGGGTTCTACAACACAATTAGAAAAATTCTTCATTAAAGTTGGTATTTTAAGTAATCGTACGGTCAATGAAGTAATGATTGTTGGTGGTGGAAGAATCACATATTATTTAACAAATATGTTGTTAGAACTGGGTATGGATGTAAAAATCATCGAAATCAATAAGGATAAGTGTGTGAATTTGGTTGAGAAATTCCCGCAGGCTACAGTCATTCATGGCGATGGTACAGATCATGAACTATTATTAAGTGAATCTTTGGAGGAAATGGATGTGTTTATTGCATTAACTGATAATGATGAGGAGAATGTCATTATTTCTATGTTTGCCCAGTCTCATGGTGTAACGCATGTTCTTCCTAAGGTAAACCGTGTTTCTTTGGGTTTCTTATTGGATAAATTAGGACTTGAAAATTCGATTACGCCTAAGTTTATTACGGCCAACCAAATTGTGCAATATGTTCGTGCTATGCAAAATACGGTTGGATCGAATGTTGAATCTTTGATTAAACTTGTCGATGATAGGCTAGAGGCATTGGAATTTAGAGTGCGTGATAATTGTCGTTTTATTGATGTGCCAATTAAGGATCTAAATATTTGTAAAGGGATCATCATTGCGTATGTAACACATAAGGGTGTTTCAAAAGTGGCAACGGGAGATACGCGTATTCAATTGTCAGATACGGTTATTATTATTAGTAAAGTTGCAGGATTGAGGGATATCAATGATTTACTATCTTAAGCACAATTTACATAAGTTAAACTGGGCGATGATTGGTAACGTATTGGGTATGGTTTTAATTGCGCAAGCTTGCCTAATGGTTTTACCGGTCATTGTGGATTTGATCTATCAAGAGGGATTGTATGATTCTTACTTGATTGTGATTGGAATCTGTCTAGTTTTAGGATATGCGCTAACGCGTACACGTGCAAAAGTCAATAACTATTTTGCGAAAGATGGAATGATTGCGGTAGGACTTGCGTGGATTGTTGTTTCTTTCTTTGGTGGTTTACCCTTTTATTTATCGGGTGAAATTCCTTCTTTTGTGGATTGTTTCTTTGAAGCCGTGAGTGGATTTACAACGACAGGATCGAGTATTTTAACGGAAGTTGAAAGTTTGAAGCATGCCACGCTCTTCTGGCGTAGCTTTACACACTGGATTGGTGGTATGGGAATTTTAGTCTTTATTTTGGCTTTACTTCCAAAATCCAATGATCGTGATATGCATATTATGCGTGCAGAAGCGCCAGGTCCTACCATTGGTAAGCTAGTGCCTCGTATGCGTCAATCGGCTATGATTTTATACACAATGTATATGGGGCTTACGATCATTCAAGTAGTTTTACTTTTAATTGGTAAAATGCCATTGTTTGATGCGCTTTGTAACACATTTGGTTCAGCAGGTACGGGTGGTTTTGCGATTAAGAATACAAGTATTGGTGCCTACAACAATTCGTATTATGAAATTATCATTACGATTTTTATGATTTTATTTGGTGTTAACTTCAATATGTATTATTTCCTTTTAATTAAAGATTTTAAACAAGTCTTTAAAAATGAAGAGTTGCGTGCCTATTTAGGGGTGATTTTATTCTCTATTATTTGTATCACAATCAATATTTTGTCTATGTATAATTTTGATGTATTGAAATCCATTCGTCTTGCGAGTTTTCAAGTGGGTTCAATCATTACAACAACTGGATATTCAAGTTGTGATTATAGTGTATGGCCACAATTTAGTAAGATGATATTATTCTTATTAACGGTATGTGGTGCAAGTGCTGGTTCGACTGGTGGTGGTGTAAAAATTAGTCGTCTATTGATTATTGTAAAGAAGATCAAGTTGGATATTCAAAAGTTATTACACCCACAAAAAGTAGAGGCCATCACAATGGATGGTAAAGTGGTGGATACAGAGGTTGTCAATCAGATCATGGCTTATTTCTGTAGCTTTATCATCATTGTTGGCATCTTATTATTCTTGGTTTCTTTTAATAATTTTGATTTTGAAACAACCATCACATCCGTCATTACATGTATTGGAAATGTGGGTCCTGGATATGGTTTGTGTGGTCCAATGGGCAACTTCTCCATGTTCTCTGACTTTAGTAAGATCGTACTATCTTTTGCGATGTTGATTGGTCGTTTGGAGATTTATCCAATTATCATTTTCTTGGCTCCAGTACTTGGAGTTCGAAAGGTTTCTAAATCATTTCATACGCGTAATAAAAGAAAAATATAATTGAAGAATAATCATTTGTCTGGCAATGCATTAAGTTAAAATAACGGCTTGATCAATAGTTTATGATTCATTGCGTCTTCTTTTTTCGGAATATTTGAAGTATAAGATTAAATAGAGATGTATACAAAACTTGGCAAATGAAAAGAGCCCATACAAATCATTTTATATGATTTGGTGGGCTCTTTTTCTAAGTAATAGCTAGTTTCAATTTCTCAACGTAGACGATACGACTTTTTGATATCTTGCATACTGAATTCATTTTCATCTAAATTTGTTAAGATGCATTCATATGTATCCTCTGTAATTTTAAAACGAACCAATCGAGATTCAAAATCATAGAATGGAGTATCACCAAAATAATCGAATCGCTGATTTTGTGGCACAAACTTATAGATTTCAGGATGAGCTTTTATTTCATTCGTCTGTTTTCTAGTCAATATGCGTTTGACTTGCACATCAAATTCGTCATATGAAAATGGTCCAAAACTACGTAATATACCAGTGGAATAAATATTCTTGATTCGGACCAGATACTTATTTCCAGATAATTTAATCTTCTCAAAGGAATTGATGGATTCATATCCTCTGTCTGCAATGAATATAGCTTTGCTGTCTTTATAAACAAATAACATATTTCTATGTGATTATTCTATCGCGGAAAATAGTGAATATTAAAAAAACACTTATGGCTTATTGTGGGGGAAGGGGGAACTGCGTAAAATTTATTTGCATTTTTCAAAAAGTGTGGTATATTACTCATGACGAAGGTTGGCCCATTGGCTGACAGGGAGAGTGGATACGTCCATTCTCTTTTTTTGTTTAGAATAAAAGAGCAACTTTACAACTTGTTGCTCTTTTGCATAACTTGTTGAACTTTTTTCAAAACAGCTACCTTTTTCTTGTTGTAATCTGTAACTGGAATATATGGCATAGTAATAATTATTGGCTCAGAGTAAGTAGCAAGGAATTCTATTGTTTTTATAATTTGTGAATCTTTAAGATGCTTTTCTTTTATGTTATTTAATAAAAACGGGATAAGTGGTTCGTAATGATTAATCACATTCCTTATTCTTCGAATATTTTCTACATAGCCCATAAAGGTAGATACATTCTTTTCTTTAATTTTTGTAATATCAACATTCATTAGTTTTGCACAGATTTGTTTTTGTGTTGACATATTTAACATCGAAAACAAAACGTTTAGTTCCCCGAGGGTTAAAGCGTTAGGAATAACCCATAAAGGTAGCATCTTTTGAGAATTGTAATAATGCTGTAAAAGTATATTTTTTGATGAACTTTTATCTCCAGTACCTATATCATACAATTTTTTTAATATCATAAATCGATTTTCCAAAACAAATTCATTATACACATAACCTTTTTTAGACAATGAATTTGGAAAATTTGTTGCAAATTTAGGAAAAACAACTACATTTCTCTGTATTGCATCTATTAAATATGGTTTGTTTAAACAAGTATATGTACTTCCGTTATTAAGTGTTAGTTCAATTGTGTATTGGTTTATAAATTTTTCGATTTCAGTGATATACTCTAAGCATTTTAAAGATTCATTTGGCATTTGAGAATTATGAACATACAATTCACAAATTGCATTAATTAATACATTTTTAAATTTCCTTTCAAATTGCCCAATGGTTCTAAAAAAATAGTCAGAAATTTTATCATCATATTTAACAACACTAAGTATATTTTGTATAGGTGTTTCCGATTCATAAATATGAATTTTCTTCGTATACCCTTCAATATTTTTAACAATCTGATTAGTTGCAAAAAATTCTTTATATGGATTGATTACAGATATATAATTTCTATCCTCTAATATAGATCGCTCATTTTCGTTTATTATGATTTTTTTAAACATTTTCAAATACTCAATTTGTTCATCAATGTTTTTATATAGTTTACATACTTCTTTATTAAATTCGTCCATTTGAATACTTCCATTTCTATATTACATATTTTATCATGATTCTGTCTAGACTTCGATATAGAGCAAAGATTATAAAAAATGTTGATTTTATATTTCATCGTCTTGAAGTATTTGATCAATTCAATTATATCTTGTGCATCTATATATTCATATTTTGATTATGAAAGACTAATGAAATAATATAATAAGGAGCAGGATAATCATATTCACCAAAATCTTTAGATTCGTCAACAAAAACGCTTAACTCTTTCATGCTTCCTCAACTTTCTAAAAAAATGGCGGGTGTCTTACCCGCCACTATATGGATCCGGCCAGCCCAAGCTTTTAAAAGCTTCTTTTTGCACACGCATTATATGGTTAATACCGCAAAAAGCAATTGTTTTAATATCGTAAAATTTTAATTATTTTCTTAAAGAAACCGCTTTTTTTAGACATATAATATTGCATTTATTTGGGTGTTTTTCTATACAAACGTTTTTTCGAGGTGTATTATTAAACCATAAAAAACGAAAGGATGATTTATTATGAGATTTTTTGATTATATGGACACAATTGAAAAGCCTACGATTGATTGTATTCGATTGATATATAAGGCTATTAATGTGAAGTATGATGAGCTCATAGACATGGCGGTTGAACCAAATAGTAAAAATTATAATAAATGGATGCAGACATTGGATTGTTTAAAGGCATCTGAAGATTTGATTATAGAATGTATTGGAAAGAATGCGATTACGGATATGGAATGGCTTCAATTGAAGTGTAATATTTATAAGTTTCAAGTAAAATATGGTGGCTTAAAATATTTGAATGTAGAAGCATAGATATTAGGGTATGTGCTGAGCATATCCTTTTTTTATTTGGAAATAAAAAAACCTGGAATTTCCAGGCTTTAGTTTAACTTATCTTGTACGATTTTTTTGACCATTGGATAGGCGACTAGTGCAATCACAATGCCAGCTACACCTTGTACAATGTTAGCTGGAATTTCACTAGCCGCAACGATCCAGCTTCCTTTTAACATATATTTGGCGATGAAGTATCCAAAGACCATAATGACAGATCCTAATACGTAGCTTGAGATTTGTTTCGGCTTCGAGTAGTTTTTCATCAGTAGAGATACGACAATTCCTTCAAGTCCTTTAATGACTAGGGTAAAGAAGAAGTAGTGTCCATATCCTCCGGCTACATCGGCTAGTGCACTTCCTAGTCCTCCAATTAAGAAGCTTTCAAATGGATTTAAAAAGCTTGCGAATAATAGGATAAATCCATCACCTAGATTGAAATATCCATCGAGTGCGTTTGGAACTTTGATAAACATGGTTGCCACAAAGACAAGTGCCATGCCAAGTCCTGTTAATACGATTTCATAGGTCTGTTTATTTTTCATGATCATTTCCTTCTTTCTTACAACTTAATGACTATTATACTTGTTTCTGTATTTAAAAAAATATACAATTATAAAAAATAAATAGGGGACAGTTTATGAAGAAATATGAAGTAATTTATAATACTTATAGGGAGTCGATTCTTTCTGGAATCTTAAAATATGGGGATCGTGTCGATTCGATTCGTGAATGTGTCAAGAAGATGAATGTATCTAAGACAACGGTGGAGCTAGCTTATAATAAGCTTGTTTTAGATGGGTTTATTTCAAGTAAGGAAAAGGTTGGGTATGTTGTGAGTATGAATCCGGAAAGGGTTTTATTGCATCATGAAATCTTGGATTATTCTTCAAGTCACAAAGAAAAGGAATATGATTATGATTTTCGAATCCAGTCGGTTTCGATTGATTCATTTGAGACATCGATTTGGAAACGATATATCAAGGGTGTATTGAATGATAAGAAGTTAATGTCAAGTTATGGATTAGCTCAAGGGGAGTATGGTTTAAGACAGGCTTTGTGTAAGTATGTATATCAAAATCGAAATATATTGTGTTTTCCTGAGCAGATGGTGATTGGTTCGAACTATCAGTCTTTGTTGTATATATTTTGTGGAATGTTGGATAAACAAAAGGTGATTGGCTTGTCAACTTTGGTGGATGAACAAGCTAAACAAGTATTTTTAAGTTATGGCTTTTCTGTAAAATATTTAGATCCGGATCATTTTATTGAAGATATTCAAACGAAGTGTGTGGATGTTGTGTATGTGAATACGACTTGTTTTAGTAAGAATCGTCAGTCTATGTGTGAAAAGTTGAGAAAAGAGTTGGTTGGGCTAAGTCATATTTTGATTTTAGAAGATGATTATAATGGGGAGCTTGTGTATGCTTCTAAAATTAAGACGAGTTTATGTTCTATGTCGAATCATGTGATTTATTTTTCTTCTTTTTCTAGACTTTTACTTCCTAGTCTTCGTATTGGATATATGATCTTAAATGAGGAATATACGAAGAAGTATTGTGCTTCTTTCTTTGGTCCTACGGCAAGTAAATTAGAGCAGGTGGCTTTTAGTCAGTATATTGTGGATGGGTATTTGCAGAAGCATTTAAGGAAATTGGTGCGTGAATATAGAGAGAAGCATTTGTATTTAAAGAAGTTATTGGATACATATCTTGGTTGTTCTTATATTTTGGATGAAACGTATATGGCGTATTGGATCAAGTTGGATGTGGATATGGAAAAGTTCAAGTCTTTGTGTGAATCCAATTGGATGGGTGTTAGTTATTCAAGTAGTGGGATAGGCTTATCTTTTGCGAGTATGGATAAAGAATTGATGAAAGATGGTGTGATTCGTCTTGCAGAATTGGTGAAAGAGTGTTAGAATTTTAACGATTCGACAGTGAAGAAGATAAGTAGAAAATAATTTTCTTGTCTAGAGAGAGGGCGTTTGGTGAAAGCCTTTCAGAGATTTATTTTTGAAGCTACTTTGGAGTTGAAACGTAGTCGGCGTTAACGAGTGAATTGAGGGCATTTTCTGTTTTGGAAAATGAACTAGGATGGTACCGCGTAATTATACGTTCCTAGAAATAGGAGCGTTTTTTTATTGGAGGAAAGAAAGATGAAACAATTAACTGGTAATCAGATTCGTCAGATGTTCTTGGATTATTTTAAATCAAAGGGACATATGATTGAGCCGGGCGCAAGTTTGATTCCGCACAATGATCCAACTTTATTATGGATCAATGCGGGTGTTGCGGCTTTGAAAAAATATTTTGATGGTAGTGAAAAACCAGCTTCAAATCGTATTGCGAATGCGCAGAAGTCAATTCGTACAAACGATATTGAAAATGTTGGGCGTACAGCTCGTCACCACACATTCTTTGAAATGTTAGGAAACTTCTCGATTGGAGATTATTTCAAAGATGAAGCTATCCAGTTCGCATGGGAATTTTTAACAAGCGAAGAATGGATGGGTATTGATAAGGACAAATTGTATGTGTCTGTATATACAGATGATGCGCGTGCTTATGAAGTTTGGACTACAATTTGTGGTGTAGATCCAAGTCATATCTTAAAGACAGATGATAACTTCTGGGAAATTGGTAAGGGACCTGGTGGACCGGACAGTGAAATTTTCTTTGATCGTGGAGAAAAATATGATCCTGAAGGATTAGGAGAAAAATTATTCTTTGATGAAATGGAAAATGATCGTTATGTAGAAGTATGGAATGTTGTATTCTCTCAATATGATTGTGATCCAAGTATTGATCGTAAAGATTATAAAGAACTTCCTCAGAAGAATATTGATACAGGTATGGGTCTTGAGCGTTTGGTTGCCTTAGTTCAGGATGGTGAAACAAACTTCGATACCGATTTATTCTTGCCTATTATTCGTGCCACTGAAGCTATGGCAAAACATCCTTATGAAGGGGAATATAAGATGGCGTATCGTGTTATTGCGGACCACGTTCGTACAGTGACTTTCGCATTAAGCGATGGGGCTAACTTCTCAAATAGTGGTCGCGGTTATGTACTTCGTCGTGTACTTCGTCGTGCGGTTCGTTATGGTTTAAAATTAGGTTTGGATGAACCATTCTTATATAAATTAGTTCCTGTTGTTGCGGATTTAATGAAGGATTTCTATCCTTACTTACAAGAGCATGTAGAGTTCAATCAAAAATTGATTAAGGTGGAAGAAGAAACTTTCAAGAAGACTTTAAAGGTTGGTCAAGCTTTATTGGATGATGAAATCAGCAAGGCTAAAGATGGTAAGTTGAGTGGTGAAGTTGTCTTCAAATTGTATGATACATATGGATTCCCATTTGAATTAACACAAGAAATTGCGGAAGAAAGTGGTATTACAGTAAGTCATGAAGATTTTGATGCTCAAATGAATAAACAAAAAGAGCGTGCTCGTAATGCGCGTAATGTAAAGGATTCTTTTGCGTCTCAAAATGAAGAGTTGATGAACTTCAATGAGCCAAGTGAATTTATTGGTTATGATCACTTGTCTTGTGATGGTAAAATCATTGCGTTATTTAATGTAGAAGGTAAGATGGTTGATTCTTTAGAAGATGAAGGTATGATCATTTTAGATAAGACTTGTTTCTATGCCGAAAGTGGTGGACAGGTTGCGGATAAAGGTACATTTAGTGCGGATGGTGTAGAAGTAGAAGTATTAGATGTTCAAAAGACGCGTAATAAACAACATATTCACACAGTTAAAATCAATAGTGGTGTATTAGAAAAGGGTATGGCTTTACATGGTGAAGTAAATGTCAAAGATCGTTTGGCAACTACAGCGAACCACTCTTGTACACACTTGTTGCAGTCGGCTTTAGTTAAAGTATTGGGGGATCATATTCACCAAGCTGGTTCTTACAATTGTCCTGAATATTTGCGTTTTGACTTTAATCATTATGAAAAGGTTACAGCTGAACAATTGGCTGAAGTGGAACGTATTGTGAATGAATATATAAGTGCTGCTTATCCAGTTACTAAAGAGGTTATGCCGATTGAAGAGGCTAAGAAGTCTGGTGCAACTGCATTATTTGATGAAAAGTATGGAGATACAGTTCGTGTTGTTACAATGGGAGATGTATCGAAGGAATTCTGTGCAGGATGTCATGTAGAAAATACAGCTCAGATTGGTTTATGTAAGATCATTAGTGAGGAAAGTATTGGTTCGGATTCTCGTCGTATTACAGCGAAAACTAAGTTTGCGGCTTATGAAGACTTTGCATCTGAACATGCAATGTTAGAAAATATTGCGGATAGTGCAAAACAAAAGGGTATTAAGAATATTGATACAAAGGTTGAGGCTGCTTATAAGACGATGCATGATATGCAAAAGGAAATCGATAACTTGAAAAATCAAATCTTTACTTTGAAGTCTAAAGAATGGGCTACAGAAGCGAAAGACTTTGGTAAAGTCAATGTATTGATCAAATCTGTTTCTGGCATGGATGCAGGTGCATTAAAGGATATTGTTTCTAACTTAAAAGCGAATGATGACAAGATGGTTGTATTCTTTGTGAATACAAATGGTGAAAAGGTTGTCTTTGTGTCTGGTGCAGGTAAAGAGGCTGTAAAGGCTGGTGTACATGCGGGTCAATTGGTTAAAAAAGCCGCTCAAATCTGTTCTGGTAATGGTGGTGGAAAGCCAGATATGGCTCAAGCCGGTGGTAAGGATGCTTCTAAGGTTGATGAAGCAATCAATGCAATCACAGAAGAATTAAAAAGCTTATAAAAAATATTAGGGTATGCCATGTGCATATCCTTATTTTTTGGATATTTTGGATATGAAAAAGAAGAGTAAATATAGAATTCGTAAGAATGAATTAAGAAGATTTGAAAAGGAAAATAAACTCACAAAGAAAGACTTCATATGTGGGTAGATGCAGGGAATAGTGCGTATGATTTACAGTGGTTGTATGAGTTACGTGAGGAAGAAGAGTTTGATGAATTACTAAGTGGTTTAACGGATGCACAAGTAAATTATGTGTATAGCTATTGTATGAATTGGGATCCAATCATGGAAGAGCCTTTTTTTGATTACAATAGATTGGATGAATTGGATTCAGATAACTTACCGACTTTTGAAGAAGAAGTGGATAAAAAAGAAGAAGAACCAGAGATTGATTTGCCTTTTTAATGGATTTGACACAATGAATTAACCATTTTATAATTTTTATATGTATTGAAAGGGTTTTACGTATGAATAATGAACATTGGTATGTGTTATTGACCATTCGTTCTAAGGAAGAAGAGGTATGTAAATATTTGAATGAGAATGATGGTATTTACGCTTTTAGTCCGAAGATGGAATTTTATCATAGAGTTTCAAAACAGATTCAACAAAGAGCTTTATTTGGTGGGTATGTATTTGTGGTGAGTAAACTTTCTCAAGTTGAAGTGGATGCGATCTTTAAAAAGTTTCCTTTGCAGAGTGTTTTTATTCATGAATTGAAATATGAAGAGGAAGTTTCAGCTTTAACGGATGAGAAGATTCGTATTTTGAATATGTTGTTGGATGATGAAAAGGTTCTAAGAATGTCGTATGGTGAATTAGTGAATAAAAAGATTCATGTGACTCAAGGTCCACTAAAGAATATGGATGATTATATTGTGAAGTATGATAAGCATAATCGTTTGGCTACGTTGAATCTTAGCTTTTTGAATCAAATATGGAAAGTTGGAGTTACGATTCCAGAATAGTATGGATGTGTTAACAACATGTCCATTTTTATTAGGAGTTGCACAGTATGAAATTATTATTGGAAGAATGTTATAAAGATGAATTTGATGATTTACAAGATAATGAATATAGTTTTGGACATGAGGATGGACAGAATACTGTTTTATCTCCATATAGAGTACTGATTAACCACTATAATAAATATCAATATGAATATTCAGACTTGTTTTATAACAATTTAGATATTCCTGAATTTTGGTATGTTTATCCAGAAGGTTTAGATGGCAAGATTATGTATCATGGTGATAAAAAAGCTAATATATATTTTAAGGAACCTGTCGTTAAAAGAAATGTTCATAAAGTAGAATGGTTAGATAATGGTTTTAATTATAAAACGGATTATTATGATCTATATGGATTGAAGTTTTTTTCAGAGTATTATGATCAAAATATGTGTTTGTTGATGACATCATTTTATACGGATGACAATAAAGAGGTTTTAACTATTCATCATCAAAACGGGGCTTTTTTAGTGAATACAAATGATAAAACAAATGTATTTTATTCTTATAGAGAATTTGTTCAATATGTAGAAAGCTTTATGAAAGGGTAAATTATGTCAGTATATGTATTCAATTTATTAGTGGGATTTAGTCCAAATGGTATAGATAATGGTCAAGGGTATCGAGAAAAAATGTTTGATCAAATTGGATTGGATAGTAAATATGTATTTACTGAATTTCCTGATATGAGAGATATCATGTTATATAAAAATGTTGGTATTCCTATACATAAAATGATAAATACGCATTTAAAGTTAACTGGAAGAGATTGTTTTAATTTTACTGATAATACTGAATCTATGATACAAAGAATTCAAGCAGATATGAATGTGTCTGAAATGGTGCATTTAGAAAATAGTATACAGTTTTGGAATAATGGTTATTTAATGTGTGAGATTCATACATTGCCTTTTGATCAGCGTTACTTTTATGAGATTATTTATTTCAAAGAGAATTGTTTGATCAAAAAAGATTTTTATTCAGGTGGAATAATTTACTCAGATTTTTTTGTGACAGCAGAAAATGAAGATGGTAGTCTTTATGCAAAAACTGTGAAAAGGACATTTTATAATGAAGATGGTGAAATTTGTTTTGAACAAATTGGTGATAATTGTTTTTTTTGTAATGGTAAAATGTTAAACCAATATGATTTATTAGATTTATTTTTTGATTCATTAGACTTGAATGATAAAGATGTTTTACTTTTGGATCGAGCATATGATTTAAAATTTAATGATGTAATTTTTGAGAAAAGATTACTTTGTAAAAAATTTTGTGTAATTCATTCAGGGCATTATTTCGAAGATGGACAATCAGAATCTTCTATTTACCTAAATTTTGAATATTATTATTGGTTTAAATATTCTAAATATATTGATTCATTTATAGTTTCAACAGAAAATCAAAAAATAGATTTAATAAATGTACTTAGTGATTATAAATACGATATTCCAAAAATCAAAGTGATACCGGTAGGTGCTGTTGAAAGTTTATGTATTTCGAATGGCAGAAAGCCAAATTCGATTATCACAGCATCCAGGTTAGTGAATGAGAAAAGAATAGATTTGGTTATTAGAGCAGTAATTGAAGCGCATAATTCAAATAACCAGATAACTTTAGATATTTATGGGAAAGGTGACAAACCTGTTGAAGATAATTAAGAAAAATAGTGAAAGAGAATAATGCGGAAAGCTATATTAGATTTATGGGGCATCAATCATTGGGAAACGTATATCAAAATTATGATTTATATATTTCAATGTCAATGTTTGAAACATTTGGCTTAACACTTTTAGAAGCGGCTGCATCCGGATGTGCACTAATTGGATTGGATGTGCCTTATGGAAATGCTACTTTTATAAAAGAAGGTTATAATGGTTGTTTGATTGACTATAGCTATAATCAGAGTAAAGACAGTGTAATTGAGTTGGAAAAACTGGTTGCTGAAAGAATATTAAAAATATTAAGCAATAAGGATATACTTAACAAATTTAGCAATAATTCATATGAGTTAGCTAACAATTTTTTGCTTTATAAAATTGAAGAAAAATGGAAAGAAATACTTTATTAAAAAATAGTTTTATATTTTTGAAAGGAGAATGGAAAATGAATGTTCATGTAACAAATATATATGGTTTTTCACCAACAAGTGTAGTTTTGATTTCTCAACATGAAGTGAGGAATATAGCTCGAAATTTAGGCTTTAATGAATTGGCTGTATATATCTATGATTCAAGTAATGAACCAATGAATGAATTGAGTTCAAGATATGATGGAATAATTGCGCGTGTATCACCTGGAGATGTTGTTTTTTTTCAATCACCAACATGGAATGGGGTAGATTGGGATAATGGTTTGGTAGATAAACTGAAAGCGTATGGTTGTCGTGTAGTAATGTTTATACAGGATGTGCAACCATTGCAATTTGAAAGTAATTATTATTTAATGTCAAAATTTATTTCAATGTATAATAAAGCTGAAATTGTAATAGTGCCATCAGAAAAGATGTATTGTCGTTTGGTTGAAGAAGGATTAACTGTAAAAAAATATATAGTACAACATATGTGGGATTTTACTGTGGAGCAGACACTTTATAGTCCGTTATTTAAAAGAAAATTATATTTTACGGGGGATATTTCTCGTTTTCCTTTTGTTGAAAATTGGCATTACAACACAGAATTGCATGTATTTGGAAATAAAATGGAGAATTATGATTATTCTAAAGTACATTTTGGTGGATGGTTAAATAAAACAGAATTATTATTGGAATTATCTAAGGGTGGTTTTGGTTTAGTTTGGGGGAATCAAGAAGATCCTAAGGATGAACCGGATTACTACAAAATGAATTGTTCATATAAGTTAGCTTCTTATTTATCAGCGGGTATTCCGGTTATAGTTCCGGATTATTTATCAAATGCAGATTTTGTGAAAGAAAATAATATTGGTTTTGTGGTTTCAAGTTTAGAAGAAGTTGATCAAGTCATTCAAGAATGTAGTGAAGAAAAATATAGTGAGATGGTATCTAGTGTAAAGAATGTTCAGTATTTAATTAACAATGGATATTTTACTAAGAAATTATTTGTGGATTCATTAATGAAGTTGAATCGTAATGAAGAGAATACATTAAATATTAAAGTTTTGAGTATTTTGGATACATTAAATTATATTATGGCTCATAACAGTTCGGTTGCTCGTTTTGGAGATGGGGAAATGGATATTATTACTGGTCATAGTATTCCTTATCAGGATTATGATGAAAATTTAGCGAACGAATTAAAATACATCATTAGTTCAGAAAGCAATGAATCTTTAGTTGTTTGTTTGTCGGATGTATTTGAAAGATTAGATCGTTATAATCAATCTGCAGTAGATTTTTGGAAACAACATTTAAATAACAATTATATTTATTATAAGAGTTTATGCAAAGCAACTTGGTATGGTTCTACATTTATTTCTCGACCTTATATGGATTTGGTAGATAAGAGTCTTTCAAATATGTATTTTAAGAATATTAAAAATCTATGGGATAAAAGAGATATATTGATTGTTGAAGGTGTGAATTCAAGAAGTGGTGTTGGGAATGATTTGTTTGACAATGCAAATTCTATAGAAAGAATTATTTGTCCTTCAAAGAATGCGTATTCTAAAATTAATGAAATTGAATCGTTAATTGAAAAACATGCTGAGAATAAATTAGTACTATTAATTTTGGGGCCAACCGCAAAGGTTCTAGCAAAAAGGTTATCAATTAAAAAAATTCAGGCAATTGATATGGGTCATATAGATTCGGAGTATGAATGGTTTAAGATGAAGGCAACTACAAAAGTGAAATTAGACCATAAGCATACTGCGGAACATAATTTTGATGAGAATATAACTTTTATTGAAGATGATGCATATAATAGTCAGATTGTTGAACGAATTGGGTAATATTACATTGGTTTGTAAATTAAGATTGAGTAATTCATTTGTCTGAAATGATTAAAAATAGTTATCGTTTTGTATGTAATTTGTGAAAATAATTATGGATAATTTTAGAAATTGAATTAACAATAAATTGTTACTGAGTTTATATGATTATAACTCCGGTTAGCATACTGGTTATATTATATATATGCTTATTTTAATATATGTTCACGCATATTAACAAATGTAGATTTTTTTGAAAAAAGTGGTTAGAAATCGCGTTTTTTCACTTGAATAAATCAAGCTTTCCGTTTACTATTAAACCTAGTAAGGGAAGAGTACATCTTTTCGTGTACTCAGCTTGATTTTTTTATTTCTAATTTATGGGCTATATAGAAATATAAAAGTTTTTTTGGGAAGGAATGAGTAGAATGTCGAAAAAGAAAAAGAATATAAGAAGAAAAAAATCGAACAATCTTTTAAAGGGAATGGCTGCTGCTGGTGCTGTTGTAGGTGGCGGAACTATTTTTGCGGGTAACAATGCTGTTTATGCTGCTGAATTAGGAAGTGAATCTGGTTCAACAGAAAATCTAGATGGAATTGGATCACAATCTGTTTCTGAATCTGTATCTGAATCTGTGCGTCCAACAAATTCACAAGCTTCAGATCAAGCACAAGGCAGAAATTTTGCTAGAACTGAAAATAGTTTTGCACAAAATACACTAGGTAATAATGTTGCTACAGTTAGTGATGAAACTCAAGGAAATGATGTTGCTTTTAATAATGAAAATACAAACAAAGAAAGTGAATCTGTTTCTGTATCTGTAAGTGAAAGTGAATCTGTTTCTGTATCTGTAAGTGATAGTGAATCATTGGTAAATTCGAAATCAGTAAGTAATAGCAAGGCTTCATCAAATGAATTTGGTGATTTAATTAATGGTTTATTCAGTGGTGATAAAAAAGTATCGGCTGCAAATAATACAACACCAAACAGTAAAGGTTCTGAAGCGCTTACTGCAAATAGTGAAAGCGTTGATCCTGAAACAAGTATGAAAATATACTTCTCTGAATCTGAATCTCTTTCAAATTCTTTAACTTTAAAATATGGAAGTGAAATTGCTAATGAAACGTTACATGATAACGCTTATATCGTGAAAAATAATGGCTTAATCGAAGAAGGTGTTTTAGTTAAGGACAAGGACGGTAGCGATTTTCTGTTTACTTATTATTATAAAGGCACAAAAATGCAGACAAAAATTTACGGTAATCACGTAGAGTTTGATGAAACAGGAAATGCAAAAATTTCTTGGAATGGATATTACATTAAAGATGATGGAACTATTGAATTAACTTCAAAAATCGAAGATATTAATAAATATTCTGGTAATAAAACATTCATCACAATTACTGAGAACAATGAAGAAAAATATGTATACGCTGTAAAAGAAAAAATTGATGGTATAGATTATTGGGTTCCAGTAAAGGTTAATAACAATTATGTTGAAATACAAAATAATGGATATCCAGTACAAAGAAAGAATTCACAATACGTTCAAATAAAAATTGCAAATAAATATTACTATTTAGACGGAGCGGAATATAGAAATCATAGATTCTATGCAATAGCATGGGATGCTCATAAAACAACTGTAGGCGGAGTTCTTATTACACCTTCGAAATTAGTTGGAAATGCTATTTTAGATGAAAGTTATAAGAAACGTGCAATTGATGATATGAATGCTAGTAAAACTTCATATTCAGAAACTAATTCAAAAGTTGTAAGTGAAAGTCAATCTACAAGTGCTTCAGTTCGTTCAAGTCAAAGTACTTCAGCATCAACAAGTGCTTCGACATCAGCTAGTACATCAGCTTCAACTAGCGCTTCAACATCAGCAAGTACTTCGGCTTCAACAAGTGCAAGTACGTCAGCATCAACAAGTGCTTCTACAAGCGCAAGTACATCGGCTTCAACTAGCGCTTCAACATCAGCAAGTACGTCAGCATCAACAAGTGCTTCTACAAGCGCAAGTACATCAGCTAGTACATCAGCATCAACAAGTGCTTCAACTTCAGCAAGTACTTCAGCTTCTACAAGTGCAAGTACATCAGCTAGTACATCAGCATCTACAAGTGCATCAACTAGCGCTTCTACATCAGCAAGTACTTCAGCATCAACTAGTGCCAGCACATCAGCTAGTACTTCAGCTTCTACAAGCGCTTCAACTTCAGGTAGTACATCAGCTTCTACAAGCGCTTCAACAAGTGCAAGTACGTCAGCAAGTACAAGTGCATCAACTTCAGCAAGTACTTCAGCATCAACAAGTGCCAGCACATCAGCTTCTACAAGCGCTTCTACATCAGCAAGTACTTCAGCTTCTACAAGCGCAAGTACATCAGCAAGTACATCGGCATCAACAAGTGCAAGTACTTCGGCTTCAACTTCAGCAAGTACTTCAGCATCTACAAGTGCAAGTACTTCAGCATCAACAAGTGGATCAACAAGTGCTTCAACTTCAGCAAGTACTTCAGCTTCAACAAGCGCAAGTACATCGGCATCTACAAGTGCTTCAACTTCAGCTAGTACATCAGCTTCAACAAGTGCTTCAACAAGTGCAAGTACATCAGCTAGTACATCAGCATCTACAAGTGCATCAACTAGCGCTTCTACATCAGCAAGTACTTCAGCATCAACTAGTGCCAGCACATCAGCTAGTACTTCAGCTTCTACAAGCGCTTCAACTTCAGGTAGTACATCAGCTTCTACAAGCGCTTCAACAAGTGCAAGTACGTCAGCAAGTACAAGTGCATCAACTTCAGCAAGTACTTCAGCATCAACAAGTGCCAGCACATCAGCTTCTACAAGCGCTTCTACATCAGCAAGTACTTCAGCTTCTACAAGCGCAAGTACATCAGCAAGTACATCGGCATCAACAAGTGCAAGTACTTCGGCTTCAACTTCAGCAAGTACTTCAGCTTCAACTAGTGCCAGCACATCAGCTAGTACATCAGCAAGTGAAAGCGAATCGACTTCAACTTCTGTAAGTGAAAGTGAATCAACAAGTACTTCAGTAAGCGAAAGTGAGTCAACTTCGACTTCATTAAGTGAAAGTGAATCTACTTCTGAATCAGTAAGTACAAGTGAAAGCATATCAGCATCTGCAAGTGAATCAGAGTCTCTAAGTACTTCTGAATCATTGAGTGTTTCTACTAGTGAATCACAGTCAACTTCAGATAGTATTAGCTCTTCAGAATCTATGTCTACATCTACTTCAGAAAGCTACGCTACAAGTGTTGTTACAAGCACTGCGGGTGGTGGAACAGCTTATCGTCAGGTTGTAGTTGATACTCGTGCTCCATTACAAGTAGCTCCAAGAGTTACTGAGGAAGAAACTGTAGAGGATGATGTAACTCCTAAGGCTAAGGAAGAGACAATCGAAAAAGAAAAGATGCCTAAGTCAACATTGGATGTTGCTCATAGAGTATGGTGGTCTTGGATTCCAATTATAGGAGCTCTATCTTCTTTGATTAATGCTATCAACACTAAAAAAGGTAGAAATGATGCTTCTAAAGAAAAAGGAAATAATGATGCTTCAAAAGAAAAAGAAGATAAATAAATAAAATAATGATAAAATAACAGTAACTGACTTTTGGTTACTGTTATTTTTTTAGGGAGTGGTGTTTATGAAGGAAAAGACGCATTTGGTTAGAAATCGATGTTTTTTTTCAATTGTTATTATTTTAATCTATTTTGTTTGTCATAGAATTCCATTGAACGGAATTGATATGAGTGCTTATGATAATTTAGGGTTGGATTTAGGCTCTATATTGACTTTAGCGGTAAATGGTTCGAACAAAAGATGTTATGTCATGAGCTTAGGTATTTCGCCTTATATTACGGCTAGCTTAGTTGTTACTATTTTATATGCTATGCGATCTAAAGAGGCTAAGGCTCGTACATCACCTAAGGCAATGAATTATTGGATTACTGCATTTACATTTATAGTTACTTTAGTTCAATCTATTTTTTATGCTCTCGGTTTAAAATATATTGATCGTAATCTAATGAGTATTTTAGTTGCTATTTTTGAATTGATGGCAGGAGCGAGTATTGCACAATTTTTATTGATGAAAAACAAAAAATATGGTGTTGGAGGATTTGCTCCAATCATTATTATCAATATGACTGAATCATTGATTGGAATATTAATGAAGTCAACGCTTGAAGCATTGAAAATCCCATTAATCATTTCGTTTGTGATGGTTATTATTATGATGTTTATGGAAATGCATGAGAAAAGAATTCCACTTCAAAGAGTTTCTGTACATAATGTGCATGCCGAAAAGAATTATATGGCAATTAAATATAATCCAATAGGCTTTATGGCGTTAATGTTTGGTTCTGCAATATTTATGATTCCTCAATTAATAATTGCTTTTATTCATTATTTTCATAAATCAGACATTATCAATTTCTTATATAAAAATTTCAATTTATCAACCGTATTTGGTATGAGCGTCTATATTATTATGATGTTTTTGTTTACGATTCTATTAAGCTTATTATTTGTGAATCCAAAAGATTTATCAGATGATCTTCTTCAAAGCGGAGATTGTATAGTTAATGTTCCTGCAGGTAAGCCTACACGTCGATATATTCGTAAATGGGTTTTAATATTGAGTTGTTTAAGTGGAGGCATCATGTGTGCTTGTTTAGCACTATGTATGTATTTACAGTATAAAGGTATTGTAGATGCATCCGTGGCCATGCTTCCAACTACATTTATGATGCTTTCAGGATTTGTTTGTAGTATTTATTTAGAAATTCGTGCTTATCGTGATTTTGATTCATATAAGCCATTTATATAGGGGTAGTATTTATGATGTATTTTGTACCTTCCTGGTATCATGGAAATGAATATAAAGAAAATGAACAATATTTTTATGTGCGTCGTGCAGTAACAGAATTTGATGATAGTGTTAAACAGATTCAAATGTTTAACCGTAATGACATTATGGATTATAAGATTCTGAATTTGTCTTATAGTCCTAACTTTAGACATTTTCTTCATAGACAGAGTGTATTCCATGCACCATATTGGTCTTGTTTTGATGCAATACAAGAAATCAAAAGAAAACAAGTGGATATTTTATCTTTCCATGATTTGATGTGGCCTGAGCATACGGAGTTTGTTTATACACAGTTTTGTATCATTGCATATGTAAATAAACAAAAATATGCGGAAATTCAATTTGGTGAAGATGGAAATATGATTGAAGTCTTTTTGTTTCAAGATAATATGATGGTTCGTAAAAATGTATATGATGATCGAGGCTTTTTATCTGTTACTATTATTTACGAAAATAATCAACCAATTTATGAACAATATCTGGATGGTAAAGGAAATTGGAAATTGTGTCATTTCTTTGAAGATGGTCATATTGAAATTAATGGTGAAAATCCATTTTATTTGATTGAAAATAAAAGATTTAAGTTTGACCATTTGAGTTATAATTCCATGGAATCATTGATTGAAGAAGTATTTTCAACATATTTAGATGAAATGACTTCAACAGATGATATTTTCTGTTTGGCTATGCACGTACTACATCATGATATGTTAGAAAAATTGTTTGAAAAACGTAAGACAATCTTGTCTTTCTATCAAAATCGTTTGGAATTATTTGATGATCCTGAATTGAAGTCTTTGATTCAAAATACGAACTATTGTATTGTCGATTCTAAACACAAGATTTCTTTATTAGAAGATTATGTAGAAAAGAAACTTCCAATTGTAGATATTACACCTTTTGATACGCGTGCTGATTTTGGGATTAGTCAACAATTAACGGTTCAAAATATTTTGGTTCCTATTGATACGATTGAACAATCAAAATTTGAAGAATTGATTCTTTTATTCGCTAAGTATTTTGAAATAAATGAAACAGCCCGTGTTCATTTCTTTACTCGAAATGCTGATTGGAATAGAGTTAGTACAGTTTTGAATTATGTTCAAGATGTATTAAGAATTAATGATTTGGACACAAGACTTGCTCGAGGAGAAGATCAGTTAGCTGCTGAATTTGATTTGGACGAAGAAAAGAAAGTTCCAATCAAATTCTTCGTAGATCAATGTGTGGATGAATTGAGTATTTCTAAATGTATACGTGAACAGCGTATTATGGTGGATGTGACATCACGTCCAGATTTATATTTACAGATTTCTTGTATTAGTAGTGCCATTCCACAAATTGTTTCTTTTAATACACAATATGTGCATGATGGAAAGAATGGTTTTATTGTCAAAGAGGTATCTGAAGTATTGAATGGTTTAAAGTATTATTTGGATAATATTACGAATTGGAATAAGTGTATGATTTATTCTTATGAATTAGGTAAGGAATATAATACGGCAAGTTTAATTCGTAAATGGAAGGGAGTTATGAAGCAAGTTGAACAAGATTAGTGTTTTACAAGTCGGAAATGAAGATTTAAGTTTAACACTTCATATTCCTGACTTTGTGGATTGGAATCATGTAGATGATTTAAAAGAGGCTACTGAAAGAAGTTATGATGTATGTGTTTTAAATCGTTGTGTAAATGAAAAGGAAGCGCGTATCTTGCTTAAGAAAATACGTGCTTATACCATGTTTGTGCTAGATTCGGTTGAATTGAATGGGTGGACAAAATGGATTTATGAATCCCGTGTTGGTCAAATTTATTCATTAAATGAGCTACAAAAATTTATGAGGGATGATATCAAACTATTCTTTCCATCAGGATATGGAGAAAAGTTTGATGCATTAAGTTTAAGTATTTCTCAAAACTTTGGTGGTTCAATTTCTTGGGATGGATATAATGGAGTTTTACTTAATGGAGAATACGGAGATGACTTTTATCAAATTGCTTATTGGAGAATGAATGTTCCTTTGTTTAATGAACAAGTTATTGATTTTTGGTTAGAATATGAAAAGGATCCTTCTGTGAATATACAATTAAAAATCGAACAATTTCAAGCAGGGTCTGTCTCGACTGTTCAAAATCGTTGGATTTTTAACGAAGAAGACTTAAAATCTGTTATTTCTATCGAAAATAAAAAAATGGATGGTCCTATTTTTGCTTCTTTGCTCGCAAAAGGACAGGGTAAACTAAGAATAACAAATTTACATGATCGACATTCAAGAAAATCCTATGGTGTTTTCTTTCCTGGAGGAGAACGTTATGTAACCTCAAAAAGAGAAGAATTATTTATGTATTTTGATCCAGGTGATATGAAACCGCCTTTAAATGTATATTTTAGTGGTTGGAAAAAGCAGGAAAGTTTTGAAGGCTATAACATGATGAAGAAAATGGGGGCACCATTTTTATTGGTCACAGATGTTCGTCTTACAGGAGGAGCTTTTTATTTAGGTGATAAAGAATATGAATCTTTAGTAATCGATGGCATAAAAAAATATTTAAAACTATTAAAATTTGATGAATCTCAATTGATTTTATCTGGTCTATCCATGGGTACTTTTGGATCTTTATATTATGGCTGTACATTAAGACCTCATGCCTTTATTTTGGGTAAACCACTTGGTAGTTTGGGGGATATTGCAGAAAATGAAAGAATTAAAAGACCTGGAGTGTTTCCTACTTCTTTGGATGTATTGAAGAAAAACACAAATAATATGAATGCGAATGCTATTAAATGTATAAATGATAGATTTTGGGACAAGTTTGATGAAACAGATTTCTCTCATTCTAAATTTATTATGTCTTATTTGATTGAAGATGATTATGATCCTAACACATATAAAAATGTGATTGGGCATATAAAAAATGTAGGTGTTGAAGTTATTGGTAAAGGAATTCATGGACGTCATAATGACAATACATATGCAGTGGTAGAATGGTTTAGAAGTCAATACAATCAAATTTTAAAAGAAGACTTTAATAGAAATGGTGATAGTAATGCAAACAGGTAAATGGAAAATATATTGGAATGATTATTTGTTTAAGGCATATTTATTTGGTACTAAAATAACATTTCATTCTCGTGAAGATATTGAAATTGAAAATGAATTGATGCCTCCGGGAACGATTATTAAAGAGTGGTATTCCAAAGTAAATTATCAAATGATGAGAACAGAGCCATCCTTGCCAATTATTGATGGTGAGAGTTCTTATCATATTCAAGTAAATATGAGTGATTTTGAATTGTATATTATACGAATGGTATTTTATGATCGTTATGAAAATGAGGCGGGTACATTGATTATTCGTGAACCGGAAATGGATTTTAAGTGTCCTTTAAAGACATATAGCTATCGTGTACAGTTGATTAATGCGGGTGGTACTAAGATGCATTTTCATTCTTTTGTGATTACAGAAAAGGAAGGGTAAGATGAATAAAATTGATAAAAAATTACACTTTCTTTTGGGTAAAGTCAAAGAGGAGTGTAAAAAAGTAAAGTGTTTAAGCGATTACGAATTAAAAAATAAAACGCTTGAATTCAAAGAACGATTAAATAATGGAGAAACTACGGATGATATTCTTCCTGAAGCGTTTGCGGTATGTTGTGAGGCCGATTATCGTGTATTAGGTATGTTTCCTTATGATGTACAAATTTTAGGTGGTATAGCTCTTCATCTGTGCTATTTATGTGAAATGAATACGGGTGAAGGAAAAACTTTAACGGCAACAATGCCTTTATATTTAAATGGATTAACGGGAAAAAGTTCAATTTTGGTGACAGCCAATGAATATCTAGCTATTCGTGATGCCGAGGAGATGGGTCAAGTCTATAAGTTTTTAGGCTTGAGTGTAGAAGCAGGTGTAAAGCGTGATACAAATGAAAAGTTAGACAATGATTCAAAAAAGGATGTCTATGCAGCTGATATTGTATATACAACACATGGTTCTTTGGGATTTGATTATTTATTAAATAACTTAGTACAGTCAAAAGAAGATCGTTTTATGCGTGACTTCTATTACGTAATTATAGATGAGGCGGATTCTGTTTTATTAGATAGTGCAAGTATGCCTCTAGTTATTTCGGGTTCTCCTCGTGTTCAATCCAATTTATATGGTATTACTGATTTTTTTGTGACAACACTAGTAGAAGATGTGCATTATGAAATTGAAGATAAAAAGGTATGGTTAACTAAAGAGGGGGTTGAATATGTACAACGTTACTTTAGAATTGAAAACCTATATGGTGAAGAAAACTATGATATTTTAAGACATGTTGTCTTAGCTCTGAGAGCTCATTTCTTATTAGAAAAAGAAACGGATTATGTTGTCACTGATAAAGGAGAAGTTGTACTTCTAGATAAAAGTACTGGACGTAAAATGACAGGTATGAAGCTTCGTGGTGGATCTCATCAGGCAATCGAAGAAAAAGAACATGTAGAGTTAAGTGATGAACAGCGTTCGGTCGCTTCTATTACGTATCAAAACTTATTTAACTTATTTCCTAAAATGTCAGGTATGAGTGGTACAATCAAAGATGGTAAAGATGAGCTTTTAGAAGTTTATCACAAACAAGTTGTTGTTATTCCACCCAATAAACCATTAGCTCGTATTGATTTACCAGATCAATATTTTAAAACGAGTGAAGAACAATTTGATGCAGTGATTAAAGAAACTGTAAAAAGACATGAAACTGGACAACCTGTGTTATTGATTGCTTCTTTAATTTCGGATACGGAAATGTTGTCTAAATTATTAGTACAGGAAAATATTGAGCATAGCGTCTTGAACGCGAATAATGCGTTCTGGGAAGCGGAAATCATTAAAGAAGCGGGTCAGAAAAATGTTGTGACAGTGGCTACAAGTATGGCTGGTCGTGGTACAGATATTCGCTTAGGACCAGGAGTAAAAGAATTAGGTGGTCTTTGTGTATTAGGTGTCGGTCGAATGAATAATACTCGTGATGAAAGACAGGCAAGAGGGCGTGCTGGACGTCAGGGAGAACCAGGTGTATCAATGTTTTACGTATCCCTTGAAGATGATGTATGTGAAATTTTAGGTGATGATTTTATGGAGAAATATATTGAAAAAGATAAGTATATTTCAAAAAGAAGAATTAAGAAACTGGTTAATAAATCGCAAAAAATAAAGGAAGAGTCGAGTGTTTTCCAAAGGAAAAATTCAGTGGATTATGATAGTGTTATGCAACGTCAAAAAACGATTATGTATAAGACAAGAAATGATTTATTGGATGGGATGAGTTTGGATGAAAATGTCCTTAAGAAGATTTATGTAAATAATATCAATGAATTTGCCAAAGATCACAAAAAGATGGATGATAAAACAATGTATCGTTATATCTTAGATAATTTGGCGTATCGACTTAAAGAATTATCTGTTTCTTCTGCCAATAAAAAAGATTATTTAAAGCAGTATGCAGATATGGCATTTAAGGATAAGAAACAAGTGTTGGGAAATCGTTTCTCAGAATATTGTCGTCTTTGTACATTAAAAGCTTTAGATGATGGTTGGATTGAAGAGGTTGACTACTTGCAGCAGTTACAAGCAGCCATTTCTGGTCGTTCTACGGCGCAGCGTAATCTTTTATATGAATACCAAAGGGAGGCAAGACTTTCTTTTAGAGATATGGAAAAATCGATTAAAAAGGCGATGATTCGTAATATTTTACTTGGAGAAGTCTCATTTGGTAAAGACAATGAAATGATTATATTGTATCCTTAAAGAAAGGAGTTCTTGATTATGATATATAATTTTAATTTAGGCATTGGCTGGGCAAGTAGTGGTGTTGAATATGCTCAGATCTATCGTGCTCGAATGTTTCGTAATATTGGTGTTGATGCCAAATTTGTATTTACAGATATGTTTCCTTCTGAAAATATGGAACATATGACGAAGAATATTGGTTTTAAAGATTCGGAAGTTATTTGGCTATATACGTTCTTTACAGATTTTAAAACAGCACCTGTTACTTATACTTTAAGTGATTTAGAAAAGACATTTACAGATTTAAATTATACAAAAACAAGAGAAGGCAAGATTTGTCGTTATGTGTTTGGTGGAAGTAATAACTTTTATACAGCTTATATGGTCAATGACCATGATGATTTTGTGCATCGTGTAGAATTGGTTTCCAATGGATTCTTGATTCGAAAAGATTATTTTACATATGGACGTGTGTATTCTGAATATTATGCGCCATTAGATAATGCAGCACATTTATATCATCGTCGTTTCTTTAATGAAAATGGTAGTGTTGCCTATGAAGAAATCATTGATGATGATCGTGTGATGTATAAGTTTAAGGATAAGATTCTTTGTTCAAAAGAAGAATTTGTGGGATATATGGTATCAAAATTAAATCTTACTAGTGATGATGTCGTATTAATTGATCGTTCTACAGATATTGGTCAATCAATAATTATGAATTGTAAGCCTGCTAGAGTAGGTACAGTCGTACATGCGGATCACTTTAGTGAAAAGGATACAAATGACGATTATATTTTATGGAATAATTTCTATGAATATGAATTTAATATGCATAAACATATTGATTTCTATATTTGTTCAACACAAGCACAGAGTGATTTGATGGTTCAACAATTTGAAAAATATTATGGTGTAACTCCTTGTGTATATACCATTCCAGTTGGATCCTTACCGGAATTGAAGTATCCAAAAGAAAGTAGAAAACCTTATTCTTTGATTACGGCAAGTCGTTTGGCTAGTGAAAAACATGTAGACTGGATTTGTAAGGCTGTAATTCAAGCTCGTGCTGAAGTGCCAGAAGTATCTTTGGATATTTATGGTGAGGGTGGCGAAAAATCAAAGCTTGAAACTATCATTAGAGATAATAATGCTTCTGATTATATTCATTTAATGGGTCAACATGATTTGAGTGAAGTGTATCAAAACTACGAGGCTTATATTGCGGGAAGCACAAGTGAAGGTTTTGGACTGACTTTAATGGAAGCGGTTGGTGGAGGATTACCAATCATTGGTTTTGATGTTCGTTATGGAAATCCAACTTTTATTCGAAATGGGGAAAATGGATATTTAATATCTTTACCTGAAGAGGATAAAGAAAGAATAGAGGCTTTAAGAAAAGGTATTGTCGATTTATTTAAACACGACTTAGAGAAGTGTCATTCTGTATCTTATGAAGTAGCTAAGGATTTCTTAACTTGTAACGTACAAGAAAAATGGAGGGAAGCTGTATGTTAGAAACTCCAGTTTTATTATTAGAAAATTTTGATGAAGAGAGTCAAATGTTGTATCAAAGCTTTAGAACTTCTGGCTTTGATGGTCCGGTTTTCACTTTTAGTGATGAAGGCTTTTTACCAGATGATGTGACAAGTATTTATACGTATTATTGTGGTAAAAAAGAGGGCGGTAAAGCTCGCTATTTCAATCAAATTGATGTACCGGATTATTGGGAAATCAAGGCGAGTAATTCAGGTGGTCAAGTCTATGATTTGAATCATGAAAGAGCTAAAATATTCTTCGCATCTCCTTTACATAAAAGACTTGTGAAGATTGTAGATTGGTATGATGATACGCATGTTGTTCGTGTAAGTGATCATTATAATCAAGATGGGTTCATGTATGCCAAGACAATTTTTAATAAAAAAGGTCAGCTAGTATCTCGTAGTTATTATGATGTGTCTGGCAATGAAAAAGTGGTTGAAAACTTTGTCACACATGACATTATTTTAAATCAAAATGATAAAGTATATATCTTTAAGAATAAAGTGGAATTTGCGAAGCATTTATTTACTGAATTAGATATATATCCAACAAGACTATTCTATAATTCCTTATCAAATCCATTCTTTGTATCGGAAAACTTAGAAGACAAAGAACATAGTGATGTCTTATTCTGGCAAGAAGGATATCGCGAGGATATTCCTGGAAATATGCAGGTTATTCTGGATGGTCATTCTAGAAGAACTTCTAAGATCTATGTTCAGAAAAAGGAAGCGTATGAAAAGCTTATTGAATTAGGGGCAAATAGGGATATTGTGAAACCACTTGGTTTTGTCTACAATTTTGAAAAAGAGAATGGACATTCTAATAATGTCTTGATTTGTACAAATTCAGACCGTATTGAAAAATTAACTGAGTTAGTTAATGCGTTACCTAATATGAAATTTCATGTTTGTGCATTAACAGAAATGTCACAAAAGTTGATGTCTTTTGAAAAATATGATAATGTACACTTGTATCCAGGATGCAAGGCGAGTGAAATACTGAATTTGTTTAACACATGCGATTATTATTTAGATATCAATTATGAAAATGAAATCGTAGATGCCACTAAAGAAGCATTCTTACATAACCTATTGATTCTTGGATTTAATCAAACGATTCATAATCGTAAGTATGTATTGCCAGATTTTGTCTTTGATGCGAATAACTATCAAGATATGATCCGTGTTATTCTTGATGCATCCCATCTAGATATAAATCTAGAAAGACAGCGTAATGTGGCAATGACACAAAATGTGCAAGATTATAAAAATGTTTAGAAGGGAAGAGATTTATGTTTAGTACATTTAACACATTGATGGTTATTATTGTTTTAGAAGTTATTTGTTGTTTATACAGTATCACTCTAGCTTACTTAAGTGATAAGAAATTTAGTAAGATTTTGAATTTGATTATGGCAGCTATTTGGGCAATTGCAGCCATCTTAAATGTAGTTGGTTTTTAGTTTTAGTTTTTGAAAACATCGCTTTCAAATGGGTCGTTCTCGCCACTTTTGGTCGAAAACGTCCCTTTTTTTAGGCCAAAATTTGCATTTTTTTTAGAATTGTGTATAGTATTAATTGTTGTTTTAATTTATTTGACAACAATTGCCTCGTATTTTATGGGGTATAAGGGGAAGATTGGAGGGTGTTTTGAACTTTATAAAAGAAGAAAATTTAGAATATAGTTTATTAAGAAAAGGGTTAGTTTCAGGTTTATTGATGTCGACATTTGTATTAACATTACTAACAACATCATCAGTAATTGGGGAAGAAAGTAAGGTCTATGCTAAGTCAAATAGCACAGATGAAAATATCTTAATGCGTGTAGACACAAAAAATGGAACGGAAGAATTAAAAGAGAAATTCGAAAAACAGATTCAAGATATCGAGGAAGAATCTAGCAAGAAACAAGAAGAGTCGAAGAGCGTTGAAGAAATGATTATGGAACAGCCAGATTTATTGAATGATATGCAGTCCATTCAAAATAACTATAATGCTGTTACACAAATTGTTTACTCGCAACCATCGCTTTCACAATACATTGGTAATGTGAATGCACTTACTGCTTCTGGCGGTGTTTATTATGGACCAAGTGGTAAAGAAACATACTACAACTTAAATATGTCAGGAGTAATCGACATTATGCGTGGTATGGGAAACAATGATGCATATTGGGTTCGTGAAGATGGTGTGAAAATGTTGGGGGATTATATTATTGTTGCAGCCGATTTAAACAAATATCCTAGAGGTACAATTGTAGAAACTTCATTAGGAAAAGGAATCGTCTGTGATACTGGAAGTTTTACGCAAAATTCAGATACTCAATTAGATATTGCGACAGACTGGTAATATATATGAGTGTGAAGTAGAAGTCATGTGCTTCTACTTTTTTTGTTTTCCATTAAAAATGGCATCCGAAGATGCCAAATAGATTAATTCTTTTGGATTTAAAAATTGTTTTTGTACTTTAGAAACAGGATTGAATGTTGTAAGTCTTTTTGTGTTTATTGTCATACCACCAATGGTTTGGATAAACCACAAGAAGAATAGAATTACAAGAATAGGTATTACACAAGATGTTACGATCATGATGGCTGTTGCTTCCATAAAATTATTTAAGGATTGATTAAACATCTTCGTATATTTTTGTGCTGTTGAAGAAAATGCTTCAGCTGCTTTTTCGAAGAAGTTTTTATTTTCTTTATCCTTTTTGATTTTCTTCTGGATGTTGTTGGCATGATCAATCGTTTCTTGAATACTTGTTTCATATGTAGCTTCTATTGTCTTAGACAGTTTCACACTACAAGGTACGATTAGACATATAGCTAAAGCCATAATTCCAATCTTAATACATACTATTCTTAACCAATCCCATTTTATGACGTTGTTTATAAGCCATGCCAAACATATTAGGGGAATGATGTATTTAAAGGTGACCATACAGGTGAGTGTCAAAGCATATTTTTCTAAATAGATAGCTCCTAGAACGAGTAAGAATTTACTACTTAAGTCGGCCAATCCATTCGCAATAGGCGTTCCTGTATCTCCAGGTAAAATAGTAATGGCTGTAGATATGGCTGCACTTGATGCGGCAAGTGTCATGACCGTATTTCTTTTTTCATCCAAATATTGAATGGATTGTTCATGAAACTTAGGTGTTGATGTTTTTTGGGCAACCATACAAAAGCTTGATAAACAAATAAGAATGGGTAAGATCCATTTTAAAATGGTTTTGTAGTCAAATGATTTCATTATATCGATTCCTTTCTCTATTTCTAATTTTATCACAAATCATGTATAATCATGTCAGGAGGATTTTATTATGATTCTAATTATTGTTATTATTGTTGTTTTAGTTTTATTAGTACTATTCTTTATGTCTAGCTACAATAAACTTGTTCGTTTATCAAATAGGGTAGATGAAGGTTTTTCTACAATGGACGTGTATTTGAAGAAACGTTTTGATTTGATTCCTAACTTAGTAGAAACAGTAAAGGGTTATGCAAAACATGAGGCGGATACATTGAGTTCAGTGATTGCACAAAGAAATATGGCGAAAACATCTAAGGATGTTATGGATAGTGAAAATAAGATCACAAATGCGATTCAAGGTATTTTTGCGGTGGCTGAACAATATCCGGATTTAAAGGCCAATACAAATTTCATGGATCTTCAAAATCAATTAAAGAAGGTCGAGGAGGATATCGCAAATTCTCGTAAATACTATAATGCTTTAGTTCGTGAATATAATGATGTGATTATGAGTGTTCCGACAAATATTGTGGCATCTTTATTCCATTTTGAAAAGAAGACAATGTTTGAAGTGGCCAATGCTTCGGAAAGAGAAAATGTTCAAGTTAAATTTTAAGAAGGTCTTTGCCTTCTTGTTTGCCTTCGTTCTATGTTTTTCTGTTGTAGATATTCATGCTGATGATGGTGGGTATACGATTGATGACTATAAAGTCAATGCGATATATCATTCAAACAATACGATTGATGTGAAAGAAGTGATTGATGTTAACTTTTCAAGTTATCGTCATGGTATTTATCGTAATATTCCAGAAACGATGTATATCAATCGTGATGAAAAGTATAAGCTAAATATCCAGAATATCAACGTATTAAATGATGAGTATGAAGTAGATAGTGATTCTGGAAATCGTGTGATTCAAATTGGAAGTGCAGACTATACGATCATTGGCCCACACACCTATACATTGACCTATACGATTGTCATTCCAGAAGATTATCATTCGGATTTTGATTTTATATATTATTCGGTACTTGGAAACAATTGGGATACAACAATCAATCATTTTAGTTTTGATATTCAATTTGAAAAGGCTTTGACAGAAGATGAGATGTCTAATATTGAAGTTTTTAGTGGAAGTCTAGGAAATCAATCGAATGATTTAAATGTGACTCCAATTATTACTTCGACTTCTATCAGTGGTTCTGCCAACGATATTGGTGCAAAACAAGCCATTACTCTTTTTGGTAAATTAAGACAAGGCTATTTTGTGGGTGCCAAACAAACGACTTCAAAGATTCCATTTATCTTTTTGGGTTTGGCCATTCTATTTGGTTTATACAGTTTGATTCGTGCTCTTCTTTTAAAGAAAACGCATATTACACCGATTGTAAACTTCTATCCACCAAAAGATATGGATCCAGCTATGGTTGGAACGATTGTAGATGAGTCAGTGGATCAAGAAGATTTAATGGCCTTGATTCCATATTGGGCAAGTAAGGGGTATTTAACCATTTCTGAAAAAGAGGATGATTTGGTTCTTACTAAGCAAGAGAATCATGAACCGCCGATTTTAAAACATCAAAAGAAGATTTATAATGGATTGTTTAAAACTAAAAACAGTGTGAAATTATCAAAACTATCAAGTAAGTTTGGTAAGGCTATGGATGATGCCAAAGAAGCTTTGAATGATGTATTTAGTGAAGATAAAAAACTTTCTACTATTGATCATGGTTTTGTGACAACCATTCTTGCCTTGGTTTGTATGATTGTATGTATCTTATTTAATACAAGATATAGTATCCTTGATAATTTGATTGAAACCATTTTAGCAACATTTAGCTTTGTGCTTATGATGGTCTTAAATTATTCTGCAGCTGCAACAAATGTATTTAACAAGAATAAGCTTGGTGTATTAAAGAAGATTTTGAGTATTGCGTTTATTTTAATTCTTTCATATTTTGTTTATCGCCAATGTGATTCGATTCTAAGTATTGTTCCATTTGAATTTATGATGATAGGCATTGTGGTTGTTTCACTACCAATTCTTTTGATTTCTAAATTTAATGTGGTAAGTAACTACTTCAAAAGTGTAGCTCCTGAGTTATTAGGTTTTAAAGACTTTGTTGAAAAGGCAGAAGTACCACAATTGGAAAGATTGTCTTTAGAAAATCCTTCATACTATTATGATGTTATTCCATATGCGATGGTCTTTGGATTATCTGAAATGTGGACAAAGAAATTTAGTACGATTCCTTTGGCACAACCAGATTGGTATGATTCTTATTATTCAGATCCATACTCTTCTTATTTCTATTACAGAATGCTGACAAGAAGTATGTATGAACCGATTCATGAGAATTTATTGGATTATCAAACAGAACAAATGAAAAGTACAGCCGATAGCATGGGCTCTAGCTTTGGTGGCTTCTCTGGTGGAGGCGCCGGTGGCGGAGGCGGCGGAAGCTGGTAATAGATAAGTATTAGGGTGATGAGCCCGCGTAACTTGGTAGGTGTTGTGCACCTACCTTTTTTTTGGATGTTTAAGTTTTCACAGTAGAATCTAAAGAGGTTAAAACGAAAAAGACAGATAATCCTTATACTTTAAATGATTGTCTTTAACAAGAAATTGTATGATCTAGTAATGTGTTTATCAGACATAATTTTGATAAACATGTCGGGCAGAAGTTGAAATAATGTCTTTGAAAAACTGTTCACCTTGTACTAACGACGTATACGACGTAAGTTTAAGATATAAATTTGCGAAAAGTTTAAGGTAAGAAATATTAAATTTAAATTGTCTTTAATTATATTTGGTGTATAATTGAATTGTGGAGATGAGTATTAGGGTGATGAGCCCGCGTACTGATTCTTGAACTTAGGGTGATGAGCCCGCGTACTGTGGTAGGTGTTGTGCACCTACCTTTTTTTTTAGGAGGAAAATATGTTTAAAACAGGTATAAAAGCTATCAAAAATTTAACAGATTATTGGTATCATTTATCAAATGGATCAAACAATCAAGTTGTTAATAAATCCATGAAATCTTTAGAATTTATTACCGCAAGTTATCATCGTGGCATAAGTTATGATTCATCATATAAAGTTGGTGATTTCGTTTGGATTGAATTCGGACATAATCCTAAACCTGAATTGTCCTTTGAACATATTGGTATTATTTTTATGAAACAGAATCATACTTATTATGTTTTGCCAATAACAACTCCAAAAAGTCATAATAGGCAGCATTTAAACGCTTATCATGAAGTTGAAAATCCGAATGGAACAAAGAAATTTGTTTTAATTAAAAAAGTTGATTTTCCTTTTTTAAAACATGACTCATTAGTGAAAACATCAGAACTGCGTGTAGTGAGTGAAGCCAGGCTTGGTAATGTTTTAGGACATAAAGAATTAGAAGATCCTAAAATTATTGATATATGGAGAATTGCTCATAGTTTCTATTTTCCTAGTTATGATTATAAAATGAATAATCTAATAAAAGAGAATTCGTTTTTTAAAATGATGATTGTAGCGTCTAAAATTAATAAAACATATACTATTAATGAGTTTACGGATTTAAATGATTTAATTGATATTGATACAACAAAGTATACTCTTGAAATTGGTATTCCAAAATTAATGAGCTCAACGCAATATATGGTTGAAATTAAAATGCGTGATATTTTTAACCAAGAAATCACTAAATCTGTAGAATGTCGTTTAAAGACTGATTGATTATGCAGCTAAAATGCTGCTTTAAAAAAAAGACTTGGAATTATCCAAGCCTTATTGAGCATTCATCTTTTGACGATATAAGTTACGACGATCTAGAGCTGTTAAACCTTTTTTACGGATACGAATCGCATCTGGTGTAACTTCTACTAATTCATCATCGTTGATCCATTCTAATGCTTCTTCAAGTGAGAAGATTTTTGGTGGAGTTAATAACATGGCTTCATCACGACCACTTGAACGGATGGCTGTTAATTTCTTGTTCTTTAATGGGTTAACATCTAAGTCGATGTTTTTAGAGCTTTGACCAATGATCATACCTTCATAAACTGGTGTTTGTGGAGAAATGAATAATTGACCACGTTCTTGAAGGTTCCATAAAGCGTAAGTCATAGCTTCACCTGTTTCAGTTGAAATCATAGCACCTTCCATACGTTGTGCAATTTCTCCTTTATATGGTTCATAACCACTAATACGACGTACTAATGTACCTTCACCATGTGTATCATTGATAAATTCTGAACGGAAACCTAATAGTCCACGAGTAGGTGCTGTATATACGATTTTAACATATCCATTTTCTTCAGACATGTCTTGCATAACACCCTTACGAAGATTTAATTTGTTGATGATTGTTCCTGAATATTCTTCTGGAGCTAAACATACAACTTCTTCGATTGGTTCTACTTTATGTCCATTTTCATCTTTGTGTAGGATAACCTCTGGCTTAGAAACAGCTAGTTCATAACCTTCACGACGCATATTTTCAATTAATACGGAAATATGTAATTCACCACGACCACTAACTTTGAAACAATCCGCTGAATCGGTTGGTTCAACCTTTAATCCAACGTTTACTTCTAGTTCTTTTTCAAGTCTTTCTTTTAAGTTACGACTTGTCACATATTTACCACTCTGTCCTGCAAATGGACTTGAGTTAACATGGAAGTTCATAGATAGAGTTGGCTCTTCAATTTCAATGTGTTCCATTGGTTCAATGTGATCGGCTGTACAGATTGTATCACCAATACTGATATCTGGCATACCCGCAATAACAACGATATCTCCTGAATGTGCTTCTTGAACGCTTGTTCTAGATAATCCTTTGTATACGAATAATTTAGATAAGCTTTCTTTGGCATTCAATCCAGATTGGTTACAACGAATATATTGTTGTCCTTGTTTTAAAACACCTGAATATAAACGTCCAATTCCTAAACGACCAATGTATTCATCGTATGCCAAGGCAGATACTTGCATTTGAAGAGGTTCTTCATCCATATCTGGATATACATCGCAATGTTTTAAGATTGTATCGAATAATGGGTCGATGTTGTCGCTTGGAGTTTTAAGGTCGTATTGAACACGTCCTTCTCTAGCTACACCATAAAGGATAGGGAAGTCTAATTGTTCGTCGTTCGCATTTAAGTCTAAGAATAATTCATAAACTTCATCGACAACTTCTTCAGCTCTTTGGTCTTTCTTATCAATCTTGTTGATCAATAGAATTGGTTTTAAACCAATTTCCAAAGCTTTTGATAATACGAAACGAGTTTGAGGCATTGGACCTTCACTAGCATCGACTAATAAGATAACTGTATCTACGGTACGGATAATACGTTCAACTTCACTTGAGAAGTCGGCGTGGCCTGGCGTATCTACAATATTAATTTTTACACCGTTATGAATAACGGAACAGTTTTTAGAATAAATCGTAATTCCACGTTCACGTTCTAGATCGTTTGAGTCCATGATACAGTTAACAACTTCTTCGTTGTCACGGAATACATCACTTTGTCTTAAAAACGCATCGACTAACGTACTTTTACCGGCATCAACGTGGGCGATAACGGCAATGTTAAGAATTTTTTCTTTATTGGACATACTGTCACTCACTTTCCTGTCAAAAACAGTACAATTATAAAGCAAGAAACCTTAAAACTCAATAAAATGTGCTATAATAAAACAAAAATTTTATGAAAGGGGTAACACCATGCAAGTACAATATATAAAAGAGTATTCAAATTGTTTGGATCGTGAAATGGAATATAAAATCTATGGTCAAGGCGGTAAGTTGTGTTTGGCTATTCCAAGTCAAAATGGACGTTTCTTTGAATGGGAAGATCGAGGCATGATTCATGAAGTTTCTAAATGGATTGAAGCCAATCAATTAACGATTATTACATGTGATACTTTGGATTTAGAAACATGGTCTTATCCTTATAATACAAAGGTGCGTATGTTGAAACATGAGTTGTGGTTTGAATATATTCTTTCAGAATTGATTCCTAGTGTACAAGAGAAAATGGATAACTATGATAAATGGATGGTGACTGGAGCAAGTCTAGGGGCAACGCATGCCGCAAATTTAATCTTCCGGTTTCCTACACAATTCGATACCTTATTAGCCCTATCTGGTATTTATGATACAGAATTATTCTATGGCGATTATCATGATGAAAATACATATCATAATAATCCATGTGCCTATATGAAAAATATGTCTTTAGACCATCCCTATATGGAATTGTATAAACAATCCAAATTGATTTTTTGTGTAGGACAAGGCAATTGGGAACAAGAATGTGTCGAATCTTTAAGACAATTTAGTTCCATCCTTTATGATCAACAAATCGAGGCTTGGTGTGATTTCTGGGGTTATGATGTGTATCATGACTGGCCTTGGTGGAAGGTACAGCTACAGTATTTCATGGAACAAATATTAAAGAAAGTATGACAAAAATTAAAAATGAATTGATTTCACATACGGATTTGTATGTGTGGACACAAATTAACTTTGCGTATCATTCTAACAAAATAGAGGGTTCTCATTTATCTAAGAATCAAACAAAACAAATATTTGAAACGAATGATTTAACAATGGATTTGGATGATGCACTAGAAGCACGAAATCATTTTCGGTTGTTTGATTATATGTTGAAGACAGTGGATGAACCATTATCAAAAGAAATGATGATTCAAATGAATATGATTTTGAAAAGGGGTACGTCTTATGAGGACAATCCAGCCTATAATGTAGGTGGTTTTAAAGTAAGGGAAAATGGGATTGGAATGATAAATTCTTTTAAAACGACAAAACCAGCGAATGTTGAAACGGAATTAGATGCTTTGTTAGAAAAGTTTCAAAATAAAGGGGTTCTATCATTTGAAGATATTGTAGAATTTCATGTTTGTTTTGAAAGAATACATCCGTTTGGAGATGGAAATGGACGTACCGGACGAATGATTATGTTTAAACAATGTCTACAGAATAGTCATATTCCATTTGTACTATTAGATCGAGATCGTGCGTTTTATCTGCGTGGCTTAAAAGAATGGGATTTTGAAAGAAATTATTTAATTGACACTCTTTTAACACAACAAGATATTTATGCATCTGTCTGTGAACAATTAGATTTTAAAAAGGAGTAGCGTGAACTACTCCTTTTGTGTTAGATGACCTTATGTTCTAGCCATTTATTCGATTTAAAACGAGCTAAGAATATGAATGAGCGAATTGTCCAATCGGCCCCCATACCAATCCATACGGCTAAGGGGCCCATATGAAAAGTATGAACTAAAAAGATAGTGACTACAACTCGGCAAATCCACATAGATAGTGTGGATGTGATCATACTAAATTTTACATCGCCAGCCGCTCTCAGGCCATAGCCGGGTAAGAATGAGGGTGTCCAGAAAATCATCTTATAAGTGAAGACAATGCGTGTTAGCCAAATGGCTAGTTTTGCGCTTTCTGTCTCCATTCCAGCAAGACTAGTGATTTGTTGAATTGGAAACATGATCATAGCACAACATATAATGCAGGCTATCCATGCATATTTTGTGAGTAAGATTGTATAGTGTTTCGCTTGTTCATATTCTTTAGCACCTACACATTTTCCAACTACGCTCATCATACCAAGTCCAATACCGATGCTTGCTTGACAGGCAAAACTTTCAAGCATGGCAACCATAGCTTGTGCGGCAATGGCGGTTGTTCCCATTGTAGATACAGTGGATTGAATGACGAGTTTTCCAAATTGAAACATCCCGTTTTCAATGCCGGTTGGAATACCTATTTTTAATATTTTCGTGATTGTTTCAATTTCTGGACGGATACTTAAATAGGAATCAATATATAAATCTTGTTTGGGCTGTTTTAAAAGGATCAGGATAATAGCGGCACTGATGATTCTTGATAGTAATGTGGATAGGGCAGCTCCGGCTACGCCTAAGCTTAGGGTAAAGATGAAGAATACATTTCCTATAATGTTTAATATGTTAGAGCCAAACGCAATGGCCATGGGAAGTCTTGAATTTTGACTTGTTCGAAAGCTTGCGGCACCTGCATTGTATAGCGCGATGAAGGGGTAGGATAGTGCCGTGATGAATAGATAGCTTAAAGAATTGTCCATCACATTTTTTTCTACGGATCCAAAGATTAGGCTTAATAGGGGTCTTCTGAATAGAATGCAGGGTAGGGTAATCAGAATAGAAATAAGGGTTATGGAAAAAATCAATTGTTTTAAGGCTTGGTTGGCCTTTTCTTTTTGGTTGGATCCTAAGTATTGGGCGCAGATGATGGCGCCTCCGGTTGCCATGGCGGCAAATATATTGATGATCAAAATATTTAATGAATCGACAAGGGAAACGGCGGAAATAGCGGCCGAACCTATGTTGGTAACCATAATGGTGTCAACAGATCCCATTAATGCGGTTAAAACTTGTTCGAACATTAATGGAATCAAAAGCCTTCTTAATTGTTCTTTGGTGTACATGGTAAAACTCCTTTAAAAATAAAAAGATATCTTTCGATATCTTAACCTACAAGGACTACATCACGGATGTTTGGTACTTCTTCAAGTAATAATTCTTTGATTCCACCTGAGAAATCTTCAGAGGCCATCATGCATCCTTGGCACGCGCCTTTGAAAGACACATAGACAACGTTGAATTCATCAACTCCTAATAGTTCAATGTCGCCTCCGTCATGTTGGATATATGGACGAATCTTATCCAAACAATCATTAACGGCTTTACTATCTACTACAGTATCCATAAAATAACACTCCTAACTTATAAAAATAGTGGACATAAAATCAATGGGACAATAAGTCCTACCACAAATCCTCCAATGACTTCGACAAATTTATGACCAAGAACATTTTTTAATTTTTCTTGATAGATTGGATCATCAAAACGAAGTCCTGTCATTTCACGTAAATCTTTGACTAATTGTTGCGTTAATTCAATGTTTTTACCTGAATAATAGCGGACGTGACATGCATCATACATGACAATAAAGGAAAAGATAGTGGTTACGGCAAATATGGCTGAATCAAAGCCTTCCTGAATTCCTATGGAAAGGGAAAGGGCCGTTACGGTTGATGAGTGACTGCTTGGAAAGCCGCCACTTGCGATGACCCAGTGTAAGTCCCATTTGCCAGTTCTATAATAATATACGACCGTTTTTCCGACTTGTGCAAGTACATTGCTCAAAAGAGCTGTGACTAGCGGATATAAGGACGATGGTATCATAAACTCACACTCCTAACAAAAATCATTATATCACACAATGTTAAATCGTGGTATAATCATCCTTAGGATAGCTATGGAGGGAAAATAAATATGATTACGTTAGATTTAAATCATGCTTTCTTAAAAGAAGATGTAAAGGCTTATCAAGATCAAGTTCGCGCAATTGATGAAGCTTTACAAAATGGCACATGCAAAGGAAATGACTTTATTGGTTGGCTAAACTGGGCTAACAATTATGATAAAGAAGAATTTAGTCGCATTAAAGAGGTTGCCGCAAAAGTACGTGAAAACACAGAAGTATTCGTTGTATGTGGTATTGGAGGATCTTATTTAGGTGCTCGTGCTGCCATTGAAATGATGAATGGTTTATATGGTGACAACAAGCCTGAAATTATTTATATGGGAAACACTTTCTCATCTACTTATATTGCACAAGTTATGAACTATATTAAAGATAAGGAAGTTACTGTCAATGTTATTTCTAAATCTGGAACTACAACTGAAACAGCATTGGCATTCCGTATCTTGAAACAATTTATGGAAGAAAAATATGGTGAAGATGCGAAAAATCGTATTATTGCCACTACAGACAAGGCTAGAGGAACATTGAAAGCTTTAGCGGATAAAGAAGGATATGAAACATTTGTAATTCCTGATGATATTGGTGGTCGTTTCTCAGTAATTACACCAGTTGGATTATTACCAATCGCAGTAGCTGGAATCGATATCGATGCTTTGATGAAAGGTTTACATGATGGTATGGGTGAATATGGAGATGCAGATCTTGAAAAGAATGCAGCTTACCGTTATGCAGTAGCTCGTCGTATTCTTCAAAATCAAGGATATGATGTTGAATTATTAGTAAACTATGAACCTCAAATGCAGATGGTTGCAGAATGGTGGAAACAATTGTTTGGTGAAAGTGAAGGAAAAGATGGAAAGGGTATTTTACCGGATTCAGTATGCTTCTCAACAGACTTACACTCTTTAGGACAATTTGTTCAGGAAGGTAAGAAAGTATTGTTTGAAACAAACTTATATGTTGAAAAACCAATGATTGACTTAACATTCCCTAATGATGAAGCAAACGAAGATGGAATGAACTACTTAGCTGGTAAGAGTGTTGACTGGGCTAATAAAATGGCTGCCAAAGGAACATTACAAGCACATGAAGAAACTGGTGGGGTTCCAAATATCTTATTAACTATGCCAGGTATGACTTCTTATGACTTTGGTAATATGTGTATGTTCTTCTTCAAGGCCATTGCAATGACAACTTTGATGAATGATTCAAACCCATTCAATCAGCCTGGTGTTGAAGTTTATAAAAAGAACATGTTCAAATTATTAGGTAAAGAATAATAATGAAAATAGAGATGTAAGCAAGTGTTTACGTCTCTTTTTTATACGCTTACAAATTAGATAAGACTAACCCCTACAGTGAATTTTACCTTTAAAATTTGACATGAAGCTCGTATAATAAACTATGGTATTGAATATCTATAAAGGAGGAAATATTAATGCCTAGAGCAAAACAGTCTATGGATGGAAATACGGCTGCGGCTCACGTTGCGTATGCTTTTACAGACGTTGCTGCAATTTATCCTATTACTCCATCTAGTCCTATGGCAGACTCTATTGACCAATGGTCTGCAGCTGGACAAAAAAATATTTTTGGAAATCAAGTAGTTGTAAGTGAATTACAATCAGAAGCAGGTGCTGCTGGTGCAGTTCATGGATCATTAGCTGCTGGTGCATTGACTAATACTTTCACTGCATCTCAAGGTTTATTATTGATGATTCCAAACATGTACAAGATTGCTGCTGAACAATTGCCTTGTGTATTCGATGTTTCTGCACGTACAGTTGCAACTCATGCATTGAACATCTTTGGTGATCACTCAGACGTATATGCTTGTCGTCAGACAGGTTTCGCTATGTTATGTGAAACTAACCCACAAGAAGTTATGGACTTATCTCCAGTAGCTCACTTAGCTGCTTTAGAAGGTAAAGTACCATTCATTAACTTCTTTGATGGATTCCGTACTTCTCACGAAATTCAAAAAATCGAAAAATGGGACTATGAAGATTTAAAAGAAATGTGTCCAATGGAAGCTGTTGAGGAATTCCGTAAACACGCTTTAAATCCAGAACGCCCAACTATGCGTGGTTCTCACGAAAATGGAGATATCTTCTTCCAACACCGTGAAGCATGTAACACTGCATATGATGAATTACCTGCTGTAGTTGAAAAATACATGGGTAAAATCAATGAAAAATTAGGAACAAACTATGACTTGTTCAACTACTATGGAGATCCTGAAGCGGATCGTGTAATCATCGCTATGGGTTCTATCAATGACGTTGCTGAAGAAGTTATCGACTACTTAACTGCAAAAGGAGAAAAAGTTGGTTTAGTTAAGGTTCGTTTATATCGTCCTTGGTCAAGCAAACACTTATTAAAAGTTCTTCCTAAGACAGCTAAGAAAGTTGCAGTACTTGACCGTACTAAAGAACCAGGTGCTCTAGCAGACCCATTATACTTAGATGTAGCTACAACACTTCGTGAAGCAGGATTAAATGACATCACTCTTTGCGGTGGTCGTTATGGTTTAGGATCTAAGGATACTCCACCTTCAAGTGTATTCGCTGTTTACACAGAATTGTTAAAAGACGAACCAAAACCTCGTTTTACAATTGGTATCGTGGATGACGTTACAAACTTATCATTGCCAGAAGTTAAACCAGCTCCTAATACTTCAACTCCAGGAACTGTTGAATGTAAATTCTGGGGTCTTGGAGGAGACGGTACTGTAGGTGCTAACAAGAACTCTACTAAGATCATCGGTGACCACACTGACAAATACATTCAGGCTTACTTCCAATATGACTCTAAGAAAACAGGTGGTATCACAATTTCTCACTTGCGTTTTGGAGACAAGCCAATCCGTAGCCCATACTACATTAACCAAGCTGACTTTGTAGCTTGTCACAACCCTTCATATGTAGTAAATGGATACAAGATGGTTCAAGACGTTAAACCTGGTGGTGTATTCATGATCAACTGCCAATGGTCAGACGAAGAATTAGACAAACACATGCCTGCTGAATCTAAAAAATATATCGCAGACAACAATATCCAATTGTACACAATCAATGCCATCGATAAAGCTATCGAAATCGGTATGGGTAAACGTACAAACACAATCTTACAATCAGCATTCTTCAAATTAGCTAACATTATGCCAATTGAAGAAGCCGTAGATTACATGAAAGCAGCTGCTAAGAAATCTTACTCTAAGAAGGGTGATGCAGTTGTAGAAATGAACTACAAAGCTATCGATGCTGGTGTAGGGGCAACTCACAAAGTTGAAATCCCTGCATCTTGGGCTAACCCAGAAGCTGATGCACCAAGACCTGAATTATCAGGACGTCCTGCAACAGTTAAGATGGTTAAAGACATCATGGAACCAGTTAACAAAATGGATGGAGATTCATTACCTGTATCTGCATTCGTTGGTAACATCGATGGTCAATGGGAAACTGGTGCTAGTGCTTACGAAAAACGTGGTACAGCTGTTACAGTTCCTGAATGGGATGCTGAAAAATGTATTCAATGTAACCAATGTGCATTCGTATGTTCTCACGCTACTATTCGTCCATTCTTATTGAGCGAAGAAGAAGTGAAGGCTGCTCCTGCACAAATCAAATTAGCTGATGTTAAACCAAAAGCTACAGAATTTAAATATACAATGAGCGTATCTCCATTAGATTGTATGGGATGTGGTGAATGTATCACTGTATGTCCAACACAAGCTATTAAGATGGTACCTCAAGAATCTCAAGCTGAACAACAACCAGTATTCGATTACTTAGTAGCTAACGTTTCTAAGAAAGATTCTGGATTTGCTGATGATACTGTTAAGGGTTCTCAATACAACCAACCATTGTTAGAGTTCTCAGGATCATGTGCTGGATGTGCTGAAACATCATATGCTCGTTTAATTACTCAATTATTCGGTGAACACATGTATGTATCAAATGCGACTGGATGTTCTTCTATTTGGGGTGGTCCAGCATCTGTATCTCCATATACAGTAAACAAAGATAGCTTACAAGGACCAGCATGGGCTAACTCATTGTTCGAAGACAATGCTGAACACGGATTCGGTATGCAATTAGGACAAAAAGTATTACGTGAACAAGCTATCGAAAAATTAGGTGCTATGAACGAAAGCGAAAAAGCAACTCCTGAATTCAAGGCTGCATTCGAAAAATTCATGGAAACTAAAGAAAATACTCGTACTAACACAGAAGCAACAAAAGCATTATTAGTTGAAGTAGAAAAAGCTGCTGAAGCTGGATGTGAAGATGCTAAAGCTGTATTAGACAAGAAAGAATACTTAGCTAAGAAATCTGTTTGGATCTTCGGTGGAGACGGATGGGCTTATGATATCGGATTCGGTGGATTAGACCACGTTCTTGCATCAGGTGAAAACGTAAACGTTATGGTATTCGATACAGAAATGTATTCAAACACTGGTGGACAGGCTTCTAAAGCATCTAACATCGGTGAAGTTTGTCAGTTCGCTGCAGCTGGTAAAGAAATGAAGAAAAAATCTTTAGCAGAAATCGCAATGAGCTACGGATACGTTTATGTAGCACAAATCGCTCTTGGAGCTAACCCTGCACAAGCAGTTAAATGTATTGCTGAAGCAGAAGCTTATCCAGGACCATCTTTAATCATCGGTTATGCACCATGTGAATTACACGGTATTGCTAAGGGTGGAATGAACCACTGTCAAGATGAAATGAAGAAAGCCGTTAAATCTGGATACTGGAACTTATTCTCATTTGATCCAGCTAAGAAAGAAGCAGGAAAGAACCCATTCACATTAACTTCTAAAGAAGGGGATGGAACTTACCAAGACTTCTTACACAACGAATCTCGTTACACTCGTTTAGTGAAACCATTCCCTGAAAGAGCAGAAAAATTATTTGCTAAATCAGAAGAAGTAGCTAAAGAACGTTACGAACACTTACAACGTTTAGTAGAACTTTACAAGTAAGATAATAAATGAAGAAGCTGATTGATTTCGGCTTCTTTTTTTGTGGAATTTCACTATAATGGTTTTAAGAGGTGTTTAATTATGAAAAAAGGAAAATTAAATCGAATTACAGATGTAGAAGGTGTAATGGTTGGACATAAGACAATCTGTTCAGGAACGCATCAAACCGGTGTTACATTTATTCGTACGGCTGAAGATGTATTTCATCAAAAGTTAGCTTGTGGATGCAGCATTCTTAATGGTTTTGGAAAGACGACTGGCTTACCACAAATTATGGAGTTGGGAACACTAGAAAGCTATATTTGTTTGACAAACACTTTAAATGTGGGGATTGTTCAACAAGCCTTAGTGGATATCATGGTTAAAGAAAATGAAGATTTAACAAGTGTAAACGTTGTCGTTGGAGAATGTAACGATGGATATCTAAATTCGATTCGTGATTGTATTGTTACTAAAGAAGATGTATTAGATGCGTATGCTGATTGTAAAAAAGAGTTTGAACTTGGCAGTGTTGGAGCAGGACGTGGCATGTCTTGTTTTGAAATGTCAGGTGGTATTGGATCAAGTTCAAGAGTCTTTGAGATTGATGGAAATGCATATACTCTAGGTGTACTTGTACTTTCTAATTTTGGCTTAAGAGAACAATATTTGTTAGATAAAGTAGAGGGGAATCAATTGCCTTTAGAACAAGAAAAAGGTTCGATTATGATGATTATTGCGACGGATGCTCCATTAAGTGATCGTCAGCTTCATAGAGTTTGTAACAGAATGCCAGTCGGTTTAGCTTTAACAGGATCACATATGGGCAATGGTTCAGGTGATATTGCGATTGCCTTTAGTACAGCTAATCGCTTTGGATCTGAAGAAATACATACTTTAAAACAAATCAATGACAATAAGATCAATATTGTATTTGATGCAGCGATTGAATCTTGTAAAGAAGCTGTGCATGTATCTTTGATTGAAAATGAAGAGGTAACTGGACAGTCGGGTCATGTTCGTAAATGTTTAAATCAAGTGAAGATTTAGTAGTGAAATCTTCACTTTTATGTTATATTTCATTCGGTGATTATATGAAGAAATTAATGTTTGATTGTGATGATACCCTTTATGATTTATCTTGGCCATTTCGCAAATGCATGGAAGAATTTCTTCCCGATGTAGATGTGGATATGAATCAATTTTATGCGGATTATCGTAAGTTTGGAGACAGGATCTTTGACAAGCTTCAACAAGGAAAGATTACGATTGATGAATCTGGCGTTTATCGTATCGAAAAAGCTTGTGAAAAGTATAATATTGAATTTTCTCATTCAAAAGCTGTAGAGTTTCAGTCTCGCTATAAATATTATCAGCATCATATTGAAATGGATGCACCATTGATTGATTATTTCACCAATTGTGAAGATGAACTGGCGATCCTTACAAATGGGGAAGATGCTCACCAAAGAATGAAATTAGAAGTACTTCATGTCTTTGATTATTTTAAAGCCTCTCATGTCTTTACAAGTGGACAGTTGGGCGTCGCAAAACCGGATGTGAATGCATTTAAAAAGTGTATGGAAGCGATGCAGGAAGATATTCATGAATGGTATTATGTAGGGGATAACTATATCAACGATATGCAAGGAGCAAAAAACGCAGGCATGAAGACGATTCATTTTAATCGGCATCATCAAGTAAGTGGTCCTTTGGCAGATCATGTGGTATATTCGGCTAAAGAATTGGTTGAATTCATTAATAAAGACTAGATTGAACTAGCCATGTTAAGAATGTCGTAATGGCATTCTTTTTTTCTACAATTCTTCCTCACCAATGATTTCATCCGACCATATTTCTTCTTGTTTGGTGTCTTCAGTATAATTTTCAAATCTCTCATTAAGTGTTTGTTTGTTCATATTTATAGTATCTATGAAATTAAGTCCGATTTAAATAGGAGGTTAAGTAGGCATAAAATCACATTTGTGGTAAAATAAATCTGTATGTTTTGATAAGGAGTAATTATGTTTATAACAACAATTCATTCTATTGATTCATTAGAAAAATTAAAAAGAGCAAAGGCCGATGCCGTGATCATTGGTGTTGAACATTATTCGATTCGTTCGTGTATTACGGTAAAAAAAGAGGATTTACAGCTTTGGAAGAAGAAGTGTAAAAAGCTTGGCCTAAAATTATATATCAACTTTTTAAGATTATGTATGGATGAAGATTTATCGGGTGTTCGTGAATACTTTTCTATTTATAAAGAATTAGATGTGGATGTTATTTATTATGCGGATGAAGGTCTATATTATGAGGCAAAACAATTGGGGATTGAATCCAAATTAATTTATCAACCTGAAACATTGGTGGCTTCAAGTGCAGATGTGGATTTCTATATGTCTTTGGGGATTCAATCTGTATCTTTAGCACATGAGTTAAGTCTTGAAGAAGTAGTAAGTATTGGTACTCATAATCCGGATATAGAAATTTTAGTGCATGGCTATTTCTCAATTCTTTATTCAAGAAGACCTTTGGTCACTAACTATTTAGAAGCAGTGAATAAACCGGTATGTTCATTACCATGTCATTATGATTTGATTGAACAAACTAGACAAGAGCGTATGCCAATTGTACAAGATGAAACGGGTACGCATATCTTTAGTGAAATGCCAATCAATTCATTACAGGAAATGTGGGATTTTACCGATGTAGGAATGCACCGCTTCCGCATTGATTCTTTGTTCTTTGATGATGATTGGACAGTTGAAATCTTGTATTTATATGATTTGGCTTTACAAGGTATTAAAATTACGGATGATGAATCAAGTAATCGTTGGTATTTGGAAGAGACAATTAAGAAAAAGGAGGAGCAAGTAAATGAATAAAATTGAATTATTAGCTCCTGCTGGAAATTTAGAAAAGGCAAAGATTGCGATTTTATATGGGGCGGATGCCGTATATATTGGTGGTAAGCAGTTTAGTTTGCGTTCGCGTGCTAGTAACTTTTCCATTGATGAAATTGCAGAATTAGTCAAATTTGCGAATGCACATAATAGTCATGTGCATGTAACTGTAAATATGCTTCCACATGAATCGGATCTTGATGGTATTGAAGATTATTTAAAAACGTTGGATTTGGTTGGTGTGCATGCGATTATTGTGGCAAGTCCATCCATTATGATGTTGGCTAAAAAGCTTGGTTGCAAGTTTGAAGTGCATGTATCTACGCAGCATTCTTCTACAAATTCAAGTGCTGTAAGATTTTGGAAAGAAAAGGGCATGGACCGTGTTGTTCTTGCTAGAGAATGTCAAATGGAGGATATTCGTTCGATTTGTGAAGAGAATATATTACCAATTGAAGTCTTTATTCATGGAGGCATGTGTATTTCTTTTTCAGGACGTTGTGTATTGAGTAATCATATGACACTTCGTGATGCAAACCGTGGTGGATGTGCACAAAGTTGTCGTTGGAAATATCATTTGATGGATGGTGAAACCGAACTTAGTGATCCAACAAATTTATTCTCCATGTCTTCAAAAGATTTACAAGCAGTAGATTATATTGAGGATTTCATCCATATGGGTGTAGCGTCTTTGAAAATTGAAGGGCGTATGAAAAGTGCTTATTATTTAGCTACGGTTGTATCAAGCTATCGTATGTTGATTGATTATATTTATGAGCATGGGCATGCGGATGAAAAAATCATTGAGCGTGTAAAAAAGGAAATCGCAAAGGCAGAAAATCGACCGACAGGGCCGGGCTTCTATAATGGGCTTCCTGGATATAAGGTGCAGTTGTATCAAGATCATGATGAAACGGTAACACAGGAATATGTAGCTATTGTGCTGGATTATGACAAGGAAAGTCAGTTGGCAACTTTACAGGTGAAGAATCATTTTATGCCAAATCAAGATTTAGAAATATTTGGTCCTTACATTCAAAGTACGATCGTACATGTTTCAGATGTATATGATAGTGACAAGAATGTATTAGAAGCTTGTAATAAGCCGATGCAGATCGTATATACGAAGTGGTCTGGGCCTATTGAAGTCGATGCAATGATTCGTAAGATTAGATAGTGGAAGAGGTAAGAAAAGATGAAATTAAGTCAGAGTTTCTTTTATACATTAAGAGAAAATGCGAAAGATGAAGATAGCGTATCAAGTAATTTATTGGTGCGTGCAGGAATGATCAAGAAATGTTCAAACGGAATTTATATGATCATGCCTATGGGAAAGAAGGTTCTTTCTAAAGTTGAAAATATTATTCGTGAAGAAATGGATGCGAAAGATGCGCAAGAGTTATTGATGCCTGCATTGATTCCGGAAGATGTATATGTACAATCGGGTCGTCGTGAAGCATTTGGTTCAAATATGTTTTCATTGAGTGATCGTTATAATAAGCGTTATGTGTTAGGTCCTACTCATGAAGAATTGTTTGCGGTAGCGAGTAGTATGGATGGAAAATCTTATAAGGATTTCCCATATAACTTATATCAGATTCAAACGAAATATCGTGATGAAACGCGTCCTCGTTATGGATTGATTCGTGTTCGTGAATTTATCATGAAGGATGCGTATACATTTGATGTGGATGAAGCTGGATTGGATGTAGCATACAATAAAATGTATGATGCATATTGTCGTATCATGGATCGTTTAGGATTGGAATATAAAATCGTTAAAGCGGATACGGGAGCTATGGGTGGTTTATTATCGGAAGAATATCAGGCTCTATCAAGTATTGGGGAAGATGTTGTTGTTGGCTGTGAAGGTTGTGACTATTCGAGCAACTTAGAAATCACAGAAGTAGTAGACACAATGGAAGATTCTTGTGAAGAAGAACTTTCTATGGAAGTTGTGGATACGCCAAACGCAAAAACAATTGAAGAAGTGGCTGCTTTCTTTGGTAAGAAGGAAAGTGATTTTGTCAAAACATTACTTTATAATGTAGATGGAAAAGTCATCGCATTCTGTATTCCTGGTGATCGCGAATTGAATGAGACAAAGGCATTGAAATTATTGGGTGCGAATGAAATGGAAATGGCTAGCTTTGAAGAAGTTGAAAAAGTAACACATGCTCGTGTTGGTTTTGCTGGTCCAGTCGGTATTGATTGTCCTGTTTATATGGATCGTCAAATCAAACATATGAAAAACTTCATTGTAGGGGCAAACCAATCGGATCGTCATATTAAGAATGTGAACTGTAAAGATTTTACGCCTGTTGAAGTGGCAGATCTTTGTCAGGTAAAAGAAGGGGATATTTGTCCTAAGTGTGGTAAGAAATTAACTTTCCAACACGGTATTGAAGTTGGTAACTTATTTAAATTGGGTACGAAATATTCGAAGAGTATGAATCTTTACTATACAGATGCCAACAACCAATTACAGCCAGTTTGGATGGGAAGTTATGGTATTGGTCTAGAAAGATGTATGGCTGCCGTTGCAGATCAGCATCATGATGATTTTGGTATTAAATGGCCAATTGAAATTGCACCATTTAGACTTGCGATTGTTCCAGTATCTTTAAAGGACGAAGAACAAGTTAAGATTGCCAATGATCTATATGAATATTGTAAAGAACACAAGTTCGATGTAATTTTAGATGATCGTAATGAGCGTCCAGGTGTTAAATTCAAAGACATGGAATTGATTGGTGTTCCTTATCGTATTACGGTAGGTCGTGGTGTCAAAGAAGGAAAATTAGAGTGGACAGATCGTTATACAGGTGAAAAGAGTGAAATTGCGATTGAGGATGTATATTCTGAAATCGAAAAAGTATTTTCCATGTAAACGCTTGTACTTGAAATATAAACAAAAAATTTAGAATCACATTTACTTTCAAAGGTTTTTCATGTATATTAGTCATAGTTAAAGGAGTGTAATTATGCAGAATAAAATTGAAATTTTTAACAATCAGGTTATTATCAACTACAATTTGGCGTACCCAAAGAGTCGTGAGGTTTTATTAAAGTCTCATACATTTGCAAAATTCGTTCAATATTTCATTGAATATCAGGAAACAGATAATGCGAATATGTATGCTTATTTGACAAAAAATGGTGAATTATCTTCTAAAGAAGCAGCTTATGATTTCTGTCATTTCTTACGTTTATTGTCAATCTTTACTTGTGAAGAATTAAAAGATGAATATTATCTTTCAGATAAAGATGCAACTTTAGATGTTATTGAAGAGATGTATCGTACTTGGCGTTCTTTACAACGTTTTGGATATATGAAGAGTGATAATTCAACGGATTTTGGTATTAATACATTAGTGGCATTTGACTCAGCTTCAAATGATTTATTCCTTCGTACATATCGTTTGTTTGAAGAAAAATTAATGGGAAGACCAAACTTAGTGTATCGTCAGGTTCAAGCTGGAACAAATGCATGTTTCTCTGTTCACACTTTGGATAAAGTATGGGCTGATGAATATGCAGCTTTACAAGATATTCCAATGATCGATACAGTTATGTTAAGAACTCCAATGATTTTGCATCCAAAATCAAGTAAACGTACAGGTATGTTTACTGAAATTGATACACAGCCTATGACATATTTCAAAAAGGGAGAATCAAACTGGTTCTGTTATCCTTGTAAAGTTGGAGCTTTATTATGTTTCGTATACTTCAACTCAAAATATATGTCTAGTGCATTGAGTATGGCTAACTTATTTGAATTAGCTACTAAAGAAGAAAGTGCGCAAAAACCAGATTTAGTTGTTATTTTTGGTAACGATGATGGAAATGACGATACAAACTTCTATTATGATAAAGCCAATGATATTTGGGTAGGATGTATCAGTGATAATCCTCGTATCGAATACTTTGGATATTTAAAGAAAATGTGTTTAACATTACACAACTTGGCACAAATGAAAAAGGGATGGTTACCAATCCATGGTGCTTTCGTAAACATCTATTTAAAGGATGGAACTAAGAAAGGTATCATGTTGATGGGTGATAGTGGTGCCGGTAAATCTGAATCGATTGAAGCATTAAAAGCGGCAGCCGGAGATATGATTCGTGAAGTTGAAGTTGTATTTGATGATATGGGAACAATTCACTTAGAAGATGGTGTTCCATATGGTCAGGGTACTGAAATTGGTGCCTTCATTCGTCTAGATGACTTGGATCCAGGTACTCCATATCGTGACATGGACCGTTCAATTTTCATGGCTCCAGAAAATCCAAACGCACGTATGATTCAGCCAGCGGCTCCATATCGTGTTGTTGTTCACAACCATAAAATTGACTTATTTGCATACGCAAACAACTACACTAATGAATTTGGTCTAAAGAAATTAACTGTACAAGAAGTAAAAGATACTTGTAAGTTAGGTAAGCGTATGGCTTTGGGTACAACACAAGAAGTTGGTATTTCAACTACATATTTCGCAAACCCATTTGGTCCTATGCAAAAACAAGAACTTTGCGAACCAATCATTGACACAATGTTCCAGGCTCTAGAAGATAATGGAGTATTTGTGGGTGAAATCTACACGCACTTAGGATTCGATAAATCAAACCGTAAAGGTTTAAATATTGCAGCTCAGCAATTATTAGAATTTATCCAGAAAAAGGATTAATATGTTTAACAACGATTCTATGAATTATTATTCAACAAGCACTTTAAAAAGTGCTTTGTTGAAGTCTTATGCATGGATGGCTATTGCCTTATCTATTACGGCAATTGTATCTTATGGTCTATATGCTACAAATGCTTTAATGATTTTATTAAGTACAATGCCATTTCTATTTATGTTGTTTGTGATTGCACCATTTATCTTGTCGATTGCCTTTGGTGTATCTATGGCAAGATCTACATCAAGTACAGGTATGAAGGTTATGTTAGTGCTTTATGCCATCTGTATGGGTGTTTCACTTACTTCTATTGGCTATGTATATGATGTCGCTACAATTGGTACTGCTTTTCTAGTCAGTGCAGTTTACTTTATTAGTTTAGCTGTTATTGGTACAACATCTAAAAAAGATTTTACAAGCTTTGGCTCATTATGTATGATTGGACTTTTTGTATTGATTATTACACAATGCTTTATGATGCTATTTAGAGTCAGTATGGATGTTCGCTTACTTTCTATCCTTACTCTATTGATTTTTACAGGCATCACCGTTTGGGATGTTCAAAGAATGAATCGATTGTTGATTCAATCGGATGGTTCAGTCGTAGCACAAGATAAGATCGCCATCTTCATGGCATTACAATTGTATTTGGATTACTTGAATATCTTCTTAAGAATCTTACAATTGATTGGAATGGGAAATCGTAATAATAAGTAAATGAAAAGGAAATGTGTTTTAATGATACATTTCCTTTTATTGTAAATAAAAATGGAGTAGTGTAATACTACTCCAAAGGTTTTTGATAGAAGTTTCCGTAGAAGTTTACGGTATTGTATGTGTTGATCAATACTTTAGGATCAACTTTTCTTACATTATCGACAACGTCTCTTAATTCATAAGTAGAAATAACGGCTTTACATACATAATACTTACGATGGCTGTATGCTCCATAACATTCAAATACGCTCATACCATGACGACAAGTGGCCATAAAGGCATCGATAATTGGGTCTGGATCGTTTGTTGTAAATTCAACGGTAATCTGTGCATAGCGTTGATATAAAGATGAGATTGTCTTTGTAGATAAGAATTGGAATAGAATGGAATATCCTGCATAGATCCATCCACATAAATATCCAAAGATAACAATCATAGCGCAGTTATAGAAGAATACATAGTCCCATATGCCTCTATGAATCTTACTAGAAACGTATTGGGCAATGAAATCTGTTCCTCCAGTAGATCCTCCAGCTCTTAGGGATAGGGAAATGGAGAAGCCCCATAAGAAGCCTCCAAATAGAACGTTTAAGATTTGATCTTCAAAGAAGGGTTCAAAATGGAAGATAGAAATAAAGAAGGATACTAGAAAGAATTGCACACAACTCAAAAATGTGAATCTGGGTGAGATGTGTTTGTAGCATAGAATGGCTGCTGGAACATTTAAAGCGATGATTCCAACTTGAGTAGGAAAATTAATGTTTACTAGAGCACAGACTTTATTGATTAATAGAGCAAGTCCTGTAAATCCTCCTGAGATCAAATTGCACGGCGCCATAAATACATTCATGATATAACATTGCATAAAAGCACTAAATACAATCATTATGGTCGACGTTAATAGTCTTAGCTTCTTTTCTTTTTGAAGCTGGTGAATAATGTGTTGCATAATATAAAATACCTCTTGTTTATTGACCACATTATAATAGGTCATTTGTCAAATAAGTTCAACCAAAAATGAAAAATGTATGGTTTTTAAAAAAATGTAAAAAAAATAAATTTTTTTCTTGCTTTTTATTATGCGTTGAGGTATTATATATGGGCAGTCAACGAAACGGTTCCGTAGCCAAGTGGTAAGGCAATAGACTGCAACTCTGTGATCATCAGTTCAAATCTGATCGGAACCTCCAATTACATGGGGTCGTGGCGGAATAGGCAGACGCAACGGACTTAAAATCCGTTGGGAGAAATCCCGTGTGGGTTCAAGTCCCACCGTCCCCACCATTTTTTGGAAAAGCTAGCTAGAAACATTTGTTTCTAGCTTTTTTCGTACTTATTTGGCCAGCACAATAACCAAGTTTACCATATTTGTATATAAATTTAATGATTGAAATATAATCAAAGAGAGGTGTATTCTATGAGCTGGATTGAAAAAACAACGAAACAACGAATCAAAGAATTGGATGAGCGTCCAGAATTGAATTCGCATGATTTTGAAGAAAAGGGAAACAAAATGATGAAAGATATTAAATTCTATGTAATTGTTATCTTACTAGCTGCATTAGTTTTAGCGCTTTGGTATCAATGGAATCATCCGGAAATTGATATATTTCCATTTCATTTTCCAATATTAGTCTAAGTAGAGGTAACTATGAGTTGGCTTGATAAAATAGCAAAGAAGCGATTGGCTGAATTAGAGGAGCATCCAGAATTGAATGAACAGAATTATTCGCAAAAGCTGAATTCTATTATCTTTTATATTTTGTTATTTGCGATTGCCATACTTATTCTTTTGTTTTGGTATGACATTGAACATTTTGAAATCTGGATCTTTCCACAAAGATAAAAAAATAGCCACAATAGTGGCTATAATAGCATACATCCAATGCCTACGATAACACCTGTTATAAATAGGATGGAAATGGTTTTTAAAATGTCTTTCTTTCTTGCTTCATAACGAATCATCACAATTAAACCCAGTCCTGCATTTGTGACAAGTCCTGCAAGTAGCGATCCAAAGGATAATTCACCAGCTGTATAGAGTTGTGTTAGAACAACTGTAGCTGCACAGTTAGGAATAAAGCCGAATAGTGCGGCGATGATTGGTTGGAATAAATTATCTTGAAGTAAGATCATAGATAATGTTTTTTCTCCAATACATTCCATTAATAGTGTTAATACAAAACTAGTAATAAAGATGAATACATAGATTTTTAAAGATCTTAATAAGGCACTGATCCATAATGGATATTCAGGATAACAACATGGACAGCTTGATCCTGAATTTTCTTCTTCCTCATATTCGTCTTCATCATAATCCTCTTCTTCCATATCTTCGAAGCGGAGGATTTTTTGTTTGCGAAATAATACATGATCGGTAAATAATCCAACAAGAATTGCGATAACTAATTTTAATCCTAAAATACCAAGCAATGATGAATACATCTTTGGATTACTAATAAGGATTGGAATGGCTTCATCGCTTGTCGCAATCATAACACTGACTAAAGTTCCTAGGGTAATGTTATTTTGAACAAACAACATAGCGGCTAGAATACTAAATCCACATTGTGGAATCAATCCGACTATTGCGCCTAGAATGGGTCCAAGTCTTTGTAGTCCAAAGAAGAGTTTATCGTCTTGCGTATTCTTTCTTTCGAAAACTTCTAATATACAATAAGTAATATACAATAGTGGAAGCATAGCCCATGTATCGTGTATTGTATCTAAAATAATGTCTATAAAATTCAAAGGTAGTTCCTCCTAACTTACATAAGTATACACATTTTTTTAAAAATTGCACGTAAAAAGCAGGAAACTAATCAATTGTTCCTGCTTTATCGTTGATTGTAATTTTTTTGTTTCTCAATCGAACTTGAATATAATCATGTACACCTGCATAGATGAGTGCAAATATAGGAACGCCTAAGAACATTCCAACAACGCCAAATAATGCACCACCAACAGTAACAGAGAATAGAATCCAGAAGCCGGACATTCCTAGTTTATCTCCAAGAACAATCGGTTTTATGATGTTTCCATCGCATTGTTGAAGAATGAAGATGAAGATTGTAAAAATTAAGGCTGAGAATGGGTCAATCAAACATAAGATAATGATGACAGGAATAGCTCCTAAGAATGGTCCAAATACAGGGATTACATTTGTGACACCAATAATAAGGGCAATCATACTTGCATATGGAAGCTTTAATACTAGGGCTCCAAAGTAACAGATGACACCGACAATAAATGAGTCAATGATGTTTCCAACAATATATTGTTCAAATACAGTTTTCGCATCATTTGTCCATAGTGTTAAATAGTTCGCAAAGTTTTTGTCAAATAAAGAATAATTTAATTTTTTGATTCCTTTTACTAATGTTTCGCGGTCTAATAAAATGTAGAATGCAGAAACTAATGCTAAAATAATATTGATAAATCCTTTCACAAAGCTATATGAGTAAGAAGCAATTTTAGGAATGGATTCCGTTAAAACGCTTGTGATTTTCTTTGTGATGTCAAAATTGATCAACAATTGTTCAACTTGTTTTTCTGAAATGTTTAATTTATACGCAAAATCTTTTGTGTATCCAATTAAAGTGTCAGAATAGATCGCAATATTTTTAGAAAATTGTCGTACAGAATCAATCGTATTCGGGATGATAATAGAGAAAAACAAGATTAGAAATCCAATAGTTAGAATAAACACAATACCTGTCGATAAAATTCTTTTATGTTTATTTTGCATAGGTGCATTAGCTAATAATTTGTTTTCAACCCATTTTTGCGGATTGTTCAATATAAACGCTAAACCAATTCCAAGAAGGAAAGGGAATAGAATCGTTATTATGAACTGAATGGATCGTGTTATATCCTTAAATCGATTTAATATTGTGAAGAAAAGAATCGCAATAATCAATGAAGCAGAATAAACGATGATTCTTTGTTTCATTTCCTGGGTTATTTTAAAATGCATTAAGTAAGACTCCTTCCATACCTTATATAATACCATCTAGAAAAAAATTATAAAAGCCATTATAATAGTCCTATGGAAAAAATATTTGAAGGGGCCATTTCCTGCAAAGCCCTATTAGAAGCAGGTTCTCGTAATTGTAAAAAACTATATATTGATAAGAAAAAGAATACGAAAGATACAAGATATTTGGCTAAAATTGCGAAAAGTCGTGGGTGCGAAGTTGTATTTTGTTCGCGTGATGAAATCAATGAATTGGCAACAGGTAAAACACATGGTGGCGTGTTACTTATAGCTGAAGAAAAACAGATTCCTCAACTTATTGAAAAACATGTCCATGGATTTCTTTGTTACATCGACGGTGTAGAAGATCCATATAATTTAGGAAGTATTTCAAGAACTTTATATGCATCTGGTTGTGATGCGATGATTCTTCCAAAAAGAGACTGGAGCTTTGCCGAACAAACCATTCTAAAGGCAAGTGCCGGTGCTTATGAAAAGTTACCTATTTATTTTGTGGATTCGGATGAAGAATTAGTAAACTATTGTAAAAAGAATAACCTTCCAATTCTTTGTGCCCACAGAAAAGATGCCGTAGGACTCTATGACTATACTTTTGAATCCGATTTTTGTTTATGCCTAGGCGGAGCTTTAAGAGGACTTAGCTCAACCATTACGGCAGCTTCCAAACAAAATATTGTCGTAGAATATGGAAGAGATTTTAGAAATGCCTTAGATTCAGCTAGTGCTGCAGCTGTATTTAGTTTTGAGATATTAAGACAAAAGAAAGTCAAAGCAAGATAAAATGCTTTGACTCTTTTAATTTGTAGAATAAATTTTGTGTGCTAATTCTTGATTGGCAAAATCAATAATGATGATGCCATAATTCTTTTTCTGCCAATTATATTCCTTTAAATACGCATTGATTTTCTTTGCGTATTTCTTTGGTAAACCAATCTTACCACGAACTTCATTTCGTGTTGGAATTCGTATTGATGGAAGAAAAGAATCTGTAGGGATTTTAGAATTTAATATGGACTTTACCTTATTTAGATCATCCTTGCTATTTTTTTTCTTCGCACAAAAGATCACTGCTTCAGATGGATTTTGATCCAAGAAAAAAGTAGACATCTTCTAATAAATCATCTAAAGTAAGTGGTCTTGAAAATAAAGATTTGTCTTTTCTGCATTTGGCAAAGTTGTGTTTTAAGATAAGATTATCATTCTTTAAAACCAATCGTATGTCTAAATAGCGATAGACATTTTCTAATTGTGTTTGAATGTCTGTATCTTGACATTGAAAGATTGGACTTAAACTTAAATATTGTGTAGCTGAATCATGGGTACCTGGAATCGATAATTCACTAAGCTTTGTATCTCCTGCAATACTTTCCATCCAGCTTGATGATGAATTTTCCTTTGCCTGAACTGGCATGACAAGTATAGAAAAGAGGACTATAAAAATCCCAAGTGTTCTTTGAATGGTTTTCATAATATTATTTTCCTTTAAGTATGTGTGTATGCTTAAGGATAGTGTAACATATTTTACAAAGATTGAATTTCAGTTTGTATATTCATTCATAAATCTTTTGTAATCTAATAATTGTGAATAAGAAAGAACAAGCAGTATTGAATATTTTATATACAAAAGATATTTATCCTGGGTTTCGATTCCTAAACGATAGGATAATTGTGGTATGATAAAGGTATAAAAGGGAGATAATATGCCACAAATAATACCGATTAAAGAATTAAAAAATACTACTGAAATAACCGATTTATGCCATAAAACGAATGAATTAACTTTAAATAAACTTGAAATGTATCAAGATATTGCGATTTCTGAATACCAAATTGATATTGGAGAGACAAAAGATGCAAAACTAGCCGTTCAAGAAATGAGAAAGAAGTATGGTTTATAATAGGATAAAAGTATAAAAGCACCGTTTTGGTGCTTTTACTAGTTTTTAATGGCCTTTCGAATGTCTAAGATACCATTCACAAAGAATAATAAGGATATACAAATATTCAATACTTTGTTGTCGAAGGGTCCTATGACAAAACAAACGAGAATGCCACAAAGAATGTTTAAAATTCCAATAAAAATATACATACCTATCTCCTTATGCCAAATATACTAAAATAAATATAAATGTCAAATCAAGAATGATGTTATAATAGATGCATGCTGATTAATGTATATGTAGAATACAATCGCCTACGCAATACTTTTACTTACTCTTGTGAGCAAGATGTTGAAGTTGGATGTAGAGTCCGTGTTGAATTCAACAATCGAACGCTTGTAGGATTTGTCGAAGAAATTGAGGTAGAAAGCGATTTTAAAAATATTAAACCTGTTATTGAAGTCATAGATGAAAAGCCTTTATTGAATAACGAATTAAAGTTATTGGCAAATTATATGGCTGATTTTTATGCGAGTTCGAAAGTGACTTGTTATAAAACAATGCTTCCACCAGCTTTGCGTCCTTCTAGTAAGCATTCAAAAATCATCTATGAAGATTATGCGGTTTTAAAAGAGTCGAATGAAACATTGACTTCTCGTCAAAAAGAAGTGCTTGAAATGTTTAATTATCCATGTAAGATGAGTGAACTTAGAAAAGTAAGTCCATCTATCACAAAGGTTTTACTAGAAAAAGGCTATATAGGGATTGAAAAAAGAATTAAAGATTCAAATACGCATGTAACGAGTATTTCAGATGTACAACATGAATTGACTATCGAACAAAAAGATGCGATTTCTAAGATCACAAGTACAGAAAAGATGGTATCACTGCTTCATGGTGTAACGGGATCTGGTAAAACCGAAGTCTTTTTGCGTTTAGCTGAAAATGTATTGTCTTGTGGAAAACAAGTTCTATTTCTTGTTCCTGAAATTGGTTTGACGCCGATGATGATACAAAGAGTGCAGGCTCGTTTTAAACAAAAAATTGCGATCTATCATTCAGGGTTGAATGCACAGGAAAAATTAGAACAATATAATTTAGTAAAAGATCATAAAGTCGATATTGTGGTTGGAACACGTAGTGCTTGTTTTATGCCGTTTTCTTCTTTAGGTTTGATTTTAATGGATGAAGAACATGATTCAAGCTACAAACAAGACAATACACCACGCTATCATACGCGAGATATTGTTTTATTTCGTGCGGCTTATCATAAGTGTAAAGTCATCTTGGCAAGTGCGACGCCTTCATTAGAATCGTACGCAAGAGCTTATAAGAATGTATATGAATTGATTGAACTGAAAAATCGTATTCATGAAATGCCAAAAATTTGTTTGGTGGATATGAAAAAGGAAAGAATCACAAATGGCCTATCTGAAACTTTACTTCAAGCCATTCACAAGCGGCTTTCTAAAAATGAACAAGTGATCTTACTTTTAAATCGAAGAGGGTATCTTCCTGTTGTTCGTTGTAGCGATTGTGGACACGTTCGTATATGTCCAGATTGTGGGGTAGCCTTAACGTATCATAAAAATCAAAACGCCTTAGTTTGTCATTGTTGTGGAAGACAATTTAAATTTATGGAAGAATGTCCAAGCTGTCATTCTAAGAACTATTTTAAGGCCGGTATGGGTACAGAGCGATTGGAAGAACAGATTGTTGAAATTTTTAAAGATCATCATGTCGTTCGTATGGATGCGGATAGTACGCGAAAAAAGAATGCGCATGAAAAGTTGTTACAAGAATTTGAAGAGTCTGGCGATCTATTAATTGGTACGCAAATGGTCGCAAAAGGACTTGATTTTGAAAGAGTGACTTTAGTTGGGATTTTAAATGCAGATGCCACGCTTTGTCGTAATGACTATAGAGCAAGTGAAACGGCTTATGAAATGTTAGAACAGGCAAGTGGAAGAAGTGGTCGAGGAAAATTAAAAGGTGAAGTTATGATTCAGACTTTTGATCCCGATCATTTTGTGATGCAATGTGTAAAGATGCATGATTATAAGAGGTTCTTTAATCAAGAAATGCGCTATCGCCACCTAGGTATGTATCCACCTTATGTATATTTATGTACTTTAATCTTTACACATTTCGATTTTAATGAAGCTTATAAACAGGCAAGTGCTGCGAAAGAATATTTTTCTTCTTTGCGTGTTTTAGGGCCTATTGAAATTCGTATGCAACAAAAAAAACATCGTGTTCGTTTGATTTTAAAATCAAAGGATGACAAGTTACTACATGAACTTGTTCAAAATTATTTAGATGAAACAAAACAGATTGTGGATGTGAATATGCATCCAATTATGATGGAGGAATAGAATGCGAAAGTGGATATGGAAAGCTTTGGATGAAGTGGTAAATAAAGAAGTATATTCCAATTTATATTTAAGAAATCACTTGCATGAAGTGGATGAAAAAGATCGTGCTTTGGCAACAAGAATCTTTTATGGTACGATTCAAAATTATCGATATTGTAAAGCGTGTTGGTCAAAGTATGTGAAGAATAAATTAAATCCAAAAATGGATGTATTACTTACAATGAGTACATATCAATTGTTGTTTTTGGATAAAGTACCAAACTATGCGATTGTTAATGATGCGGTCAATATCGCAAAAAAAATCAATATGAAATATGCCGGACTTACCAATGCGGTATTACATAAGGTAAAACCTATCGAAACCGATAATATGGCTTTAAAATATTCTTTGCCAGATTGGCTATACAAGATGTGGACAAGTCAATATGGTCAAGAAAAAGCGCTTGTTATGGCTAGTGCTAGTGTGAATATTTTGCCAATGTATGTTCGCCGAAATGTGTTGAATACAAACGAATCGGATTTTGATTTGGATATGTTTGTTCGTGTTCAAGATGCATTGTACATCTATAAAGGAAATGATTATTTTCATCATGACTACTATCAAAAAGGCTATATGAGCGCACAAGATGAGGGGAGTTTTGAAATTGCGAAGTTTGTAGATCCGCAAGAAAATGAAAGGATTCTAGATTGTTGTGCGGCTCCAGGGACAAAAAGTATGGCCATGGCCGAAATGATGCATAATAAAGGGCATATTGATGCGTACGATTTACATGCACATCGTAAAGATTTGATTGAAAATGATGCCAAACGCTTAGGAATGGATATTATACATGCCGGTGTTCAAGATGCGACTGAATTTAAAAGCTCTAATATGTATGATCGTATCTTATGTGATGTTCCTTGTTCAGGTTATGGTGTACTATCTAGAAAACCAGATATTAAATTACATATGGTTCCAGAAGATATGGATACATTGATTCCTTTACAATATTCTATTCTGAATAATGTATGTCAATATGTAAAGGTTGGGGGAACTTTAGTTTATTCAACTTGTACAATGAATAAAAAAGAGAATGAAAAACAGATTGAGAAGTTTTTGAAGGTGCATAAAGAGTTTAGTTTAGTAGAAGAAAAAACAATCTTTAGTAACGCTTCACAAGATGGCTTCTATATGGCAAAACTAGTGCGTAAATGATATAATGAACGGTAGAAATTGAGGTGCTATTTTGGAAAGTTTATACAATTTAAATTATGATCAAATGTGCGAATATGCATTGGATCATGGATGGAAATCTTATCGTGGACATCAAATTTTTCAATGGTTATATCGTAACCGCGTATTTGATATTGATGAAATGACAAATGTATCAAAGGAAACAAGAGAAATCTTGAAGAAAGATTTTATTGTGAATCCTTTAGAATTAATAAAAAAACAAGTTTCACATGATGGAACGACAAAATTCTTGTTTAAGACAAGTGATGGAGCCCTATTAGAAAGTGTTATGATGGTCTTTGACTATGGAAGAAGTGTATGTGTTTCAAGTCAAGTTGGATGTAATATGGGTTGTGCATTTTGTGCAAGTGGGCTTACAAAGAAAAAAAGAGATTTGACAAGTGGAGAAATGGTTGCCCAAGTTATGTATGTTCAAAAAGAATGGGATAAAGATAATTTGCGCCTATCACACATTGTTGTCATGGGCACAGGAGAGCCATTTGATAACTATGACAATGTTATGAATTTTTTAGCTACCGTGAATCATGATCGTGGTTTAGGTATTGGTTCAAGACATATCACAATTTCGACTTGTGGAATTGTGCCTAGAATCTTGGATTTTGCCAATGAGCATACCCAATACAATTTGGCCATCAGTTTACATGCACCAAATGATGAATTGCGTGATCAATTGATGCCTGTAAACCATGCATATCCATTAAAGGAATTGATGGAAGCAATTCAATATTATGGTAAGGAAAATAATCGTCGTTTGACATTTGAATATATTTTATTAAAGGGTGTCAATGATCATCCTGAACATGCCAAACAATTATCGAAGCTTTTACATGGAATGAATGCCTATGTAAATTTGATTCCATATAATGCGGTGGATGAAAAAGGCTTCAAATCGGTTACACATGATGAGGCGATGGTATTCTATGATTTGTTGATGAAAAATCATGTGCGTTGCACAATTCGAAAAGAGCATGGTAATGATATTGATGCAGCTTGTGGTCAGTTAAGAATTAAGGAAATAAAAAAGGAAGGAATTTAAGTCGATGAAAGTTTTTGCGAATACGAATGTAGGTCTTGTAAGAAAATTAAATGAAGATGATTATTGCATTGCCCACAATGACAATGATGAATGGATGGCCATCGTCTGTGATGGTATTGGCGGGGCAAAAGCCGGAGAAGTGGCAAGTCATACAGCGGTCATGACAATGTATGAGGCATTTATGAAGGCTCCTAAATTTAATAAAGATCGACAGGTGGACAATTGGATTCGTGAAAATTTAAATCAGGCGAATGATTTTATTTATTCAAAAAGTTTAAAAAACCCGAACGAAAGAGGTATGGGAACAACCGCTGTGGGTGTTATTGTAGCTAGCATTGGAACCTTTATTTTCAATGTAGGAGATTCAAGAATCTATGCCGATTATAATGGGGAATTGATTCAAATGAGTGAAGATCATAGTGTAATTGCCCAACTTTTAAAGGAAGGAAAAATCACAAGTGAAGAGGCAAAAACACATCCTAAAAAAAATACATTGACAAATGCACTTGGTGTATGGCATGTGTTCCGTATTGATATCAATAAGATTGAAAATACATATAACTATTTATTGATCTCAAGTGATGGGCTTCATGGATATGTTGAAAAGAAAGTAATTTCAGATATTGTGCATGATGAAAGTCTTTCTTTACAGGAAAAAGTGGATACATTGATCGCAAGAGCCAACCAATCGGGTGGTTATGACAATTGTTCAATTATCTTAATGGAGAATGATGGAGAACAATAATATGATGATGGAACAGATAGCGAATCGTTATGAAATCTTGTCTTTGATTGGACAAGGTGGTATGGCGGATGTCTATAAGGCAAAAGATACAATTTTAAATCGTATTGTCGCAATCAAAGTTCTACGTGATAAATTAAGTCAAGATGCGATGGCACTTGTTCGTTTTCAACGTGAGGCAAGTGCAGCAAGTCGACTATCCCACCCCAATGTAGTGGATATATATGATGTTGGTGAATACGAAGGTATGCACTATATTGTTATGGAATTTATTCGTGGAAGAACATTGAAAGAATTGATTGCGCAGCGTGGTGCCTTAGATGTCGATGAGGCCATAGGCATTATGAAACAATTGGTGAGTGCTATAAATCATGCGCATGAACATAAAATTATTCATCGTGACATAAAACCACAAAATGTTTTGGTCAAAGATGATGGAACAATAAAAATTACTGATTTTGGGATTGCGGTAGCCAATGGATCTGTACAATTAACTTTTAACAATACAGTCATGGGTTCAGCACACTACTTAGCTCCTGAAACAACACAGGGAAAAGAGCCCAACGAACAAGTTGATATATATTCTTTGGGAATTGTATTTTATGAATTATTAACAGGCAAAGTTCCTTTTACAGGAAAAACACCAACAGAAATCGCAATTAAGCATTTGCGTAAGCCAATGCCATATGTTCGTGACTTTAACCCGAATATTCCGCAATCGGTAGAGAATATTATTTTAAAGGCGACGGCTAAAAATCTATCCGATCGTTATGTTTCTTGTAAAGAAATGCTTTATGATTTGATTCATTGCATGGATGATGAATACCGGAATATGAAACGTATCAAAGTGGATCAAGATCAAACAAGTGAATTGTTGAAATTTGATAATGGTCATCTTGATTTTGAGGATGAAGAGCCTGTAAAAGTGGAAAAGAAACAAAGAAATTGGATTCCTGCTTTAATGATTTCAGCCGCTGTAATTATTGGAATCGTTGTATTAGTACTTGTCGCAAGTATTACAGGAATCATTCGAATTAGTGGATTTTTAGGCTATCAAACGATGCCAGATGTGATTGGACAAAGTCAAGAAGATGCGATCGATACATTGCAGGATGCGCATTTTAATACTTCCAAAGTCACATATGTCTATAGGGCAAATGATAAATATGAAAAGGGAAAAATCATTAAGTCTTCCCATAAAAAGGGTGAAGTTATTTTAAATGATACTAAGATCGTTTTAACTGTATCTAAAGGTGCAACCTATTTAGTACCTGATTTTACAGATGGAACGTATGCGGATGCTGAATATGAATTGGAAAAGAATTGTCCCAATGTAAATATTGTCGTGGAATACAAGGGTAAGAAAGATTTGGATCCGGGTATTGTGTTGAAACAAAAGGGCTTAACTCCAGGAACTCGAATGGATCCGGACAGTAAAAAAACAATAACATTTGTCGTAAGTACATATCCTTCTATTGTGATTCCGTCGGATTTGATTGGAAAAGATGTATTAGATGCCAAAGATGAATTGAATGATCTAGGCATTGCGGCTGTTTTAAGTAAAATTTCAGATGGTTCAGGAAGTAATAAAGTAATTAGTGTCTCACCAGATGTAGGGACAGAATATGTACAGGAAGGAACAAACAGTGTTGTTACACTGTATTATGATTAATATGCAGCAGGGAAGAATTATAAAAATTATTTCGAATCAATATACGATTCAAAATGAAAAAGAAGAAATTATTGCCAAACCAAGAGGTAAAATGCGCCAGCAACAAACGCCTGTTGTAGGGGATTTTGTAGAATATGAAAAGATTGAAGATTCGTATCGCATTCATAAAGTGTTGCCACGAACAAATCGTCTTTTAAGACCGGCCATTGCCAATGTCGATCAGGCATTGATTGTCACAAGTTTAAAAGATCCAGATTATTCATGTCATCTTTTAAATCGTTTGATTTTCTTGGTAGGCCTAGCTGGAGTAAAACCGGTGATTTGTGTGACAAAACTGGATTTGTTAGAGGATCCTGAAGAAATCTTGGCGGATTTAGAAAAATACAAAAAGGCTGGATATGATGTGGTATTCTCAAATCCAGGTAGTGATGATAGAGAGTTGCAGGAAATCTTAAATGGTAAAGTATCCGTATTATGTGGTCAATCTGGAGCGGGTAAGAGTAGTTTATTGAATCGCTTAAATCCAGATTTTGAATTGCAGACACAAGCTATCTCAAAAGCTTTAGGACGTGGTAAACATACAACACGCTATTGCCAATTACATCCTGTATGTGATGGATTAGTGGCGGATACACCAGGTTTTTCAAGTTTAGATTTTACTAGATTAGATACATCCCATTTAGATGCGTGTATTCTTGATTTTAAACCTTATATTCATACGTGTCGATTTAAAGACTGCAAGCATTTAAATGAACCGGATTGTAGCATTAAAGAAGCGGTAAATAAAGGTGAAATCAACGCGTCAATCTATGAGGATTATAAAAATATAATGGAAGAAAGAGGTAAGAAACTATGAATGAAATTGTAATTGCACCTTCAATTTTATCTTTGGATTATTCCAATGTGAGTGCGCAACTTGAAGAGTTAAAGGCATCCAAGGCGAAATGGTTACACTTTGATGTGATGGATGGTCATTTTGTACCAAACTTAACTTTTGGACCTGATATTTTAAAAGGCTTTAAAAAGGCTTGTCCATTATTTATGGATGTGCATTTGATGGTTGAAGATCCCAAAACGTATGCACCAATTTTCATTCAAAATGGAGCGGATTTAGTCACATTCCATACAGAAGCTTTAGATAATGATTTAAGTCGTATTCAAGGCTTATTGGATGAAATTCATAATTTGGGGGCAAAAGGCGGTATTGTGGTTAAGCCAAATACAGCGATCGAACCTTTTGAAAGTGTATTAAAATCTTGTGATTTAGTTTTAGTTATGAGTGTAGAGCCTGGCTTTGGTGGTCAAAAATTCATGGCAGACATGCTTAAAAAGGTAGAGTGGTTAAAAGAGAAACGTGAAGAATTGAATCTGTCTTATCGCATTGAAATAGATGGTGGTATTAATCAAGATACATATAAATCTGCATTGGATGCAGGTTGTGATACATTGGTTGCGGGAAGCTACGTATTTAAAAATGATATTACTAAAACCATTGAAGGTATGCTTGCATAAATATGACTTGTGCTGTTTTGATTACCCCACTCGTTGATGTTGTACCTATTATAGAAGGTTGTGATTATATTGGCGTAGATGCGGGGGCATTAAAAATTATAGATCAAGGTCTTCCTATTAAAATGGCTGTTGGAGACTTTGATTCTTTAAACGAAGAAGATTTAAAACGAATTACGTGTCCGATTGAAAGACATCCAATCATGAAAGATGAAACGGATTCAGAACTTGCGATTCGAGTATGTAAAGATTATGATACGATCTATTTGTATGGTGGAATACAGGGCAGAATCGATCATACAATTGCCAATATTCGTTTGGCTATGTATCGTTTTAATAATTTGGTTTTGATGGATGAACATCAAAAGATATCTGTTATGAATGTAGGGGAGTATGAAATTGATAATACGTATCGGCATATTTCATTCTATCCAATTTTAGAAGGTGTGCTTTCTTTATCTGGATTTTTATATCCACTACAATCTAGACGTATTCATATTGAGGAAATATATACAACAAGTAATTCTTTGGTTGAAGATAAAGGCATTGTTCGTATAGAAGAGGGGCGCTTTCTTTGTGTACAATCCAATTGGAGGTAGTCTATGTTTTATGATGTAGCTATGAACTTTGTGATTGGAACCATTTTAATGGTGGCTGGAGCTATCATGCTGTGTATTCCAAATCGCGTTTTCACATGGATCTTAGTTGTTTCCATTCTGTTTTTATTTGCGAACGGAGTTACTTTATTTATTCGTTTTATTAAAAATAAAAAGAACAAAGACTTTTTCTTTTCAATCTTATCGTTTGCGTTTATGTTTTTCTTGATGAACTTTCGTTATATTCCGCAATGGATCTTGCGAGTGAATTTTGGTGGGTATTGTATTCTTTGTGGTTCGGCTTGTTTTATTCAACTTGTGATTGATAAAATCAATCATTTTAAAGGGAAGTTTTTTAACTTTGTGTTTACACTTATTTATATTTTATTTGGCTTTTATCTTCTTTTGAATCCGAATTTTCATACGGATCTTTTAATGCAAGCATTTGGAATCTATTTTATGATTCTAGGCTTACGTTATTTAGGCGATGGATATGTGGGAATCAATCCTCTTACAAAATATAAGTGGAAACGTAAAGTAAGAATCACGCTTCCTGCTTTTTTGTGTGCTTTAGTGCCCGATGCTGCATTGGCGAGTATTAACCGTTATTTAGAAGAAGGCAAACCAGAAGATTTAAATACGTATAAAATGGAGGATCCTGTTCGTTTAAAAGTGATTGTACATGTGGGGCCTAAAGGTTTTCAAAAGGTAGGGCACATTTGTTTTTCATATGACAATATTGTATATAGTTATGGCAATTATGATAGTGACTCCTTTCGTTTGAATCAAACAATTGGAGATGGTATCTTTTTTACGGTGCCTTTAGAGAAATATATTCCGAATATGATTTCGGCTGAAAATAATTCGATTTTTGAGTATGGTATTTTGACAACGCCTACACAAAATGCATTCATAGAAAAGGAAATTGAAAAGATTCGTTTAAATGGGTATCGTTGGTATACAAAAATAGAAAAAGAAGATGGCTATGATCATTTTAGTCAGTATGAAATGGATTATCCAAGTCGACTTCATTATCGTACGGGAGCTAAATTATATAAGGTAAAGAGTGGTAAATTTCATATTTATTGGGCTTTAGGTGATAATTGTGCTTCTTTTACAGATTTAGTTTTAGGAACACTTGGTGCAGATGTACTAAGTATACGTGGGATCATTAGTCCAGGAACGTATTTGGATTGGCTTCAAAAAGAATATTTAAAGAAAAATAGTCCAATTGTATCTAGGTGTATATATACAAAAGAAACGGTGGAACAATAGATGAATGGATATTTTTATGTATTAACGACAATTGATATTTTCGTTCTTTGTTTCATGTGCGTGTTGACGCGATTAAGTGAATCATTAAATAAAAAACAAAAGCGAGGTTTTTTCTTTGCGTTTATATTGATTGCGTTTATTTCTGTATTGGAAGTTGTTACATTAAAAGTGGATGGTTTATCAGTTCGTTATCGTTGGATCAATATTATATCAAATTATCTTGGTTTTGGACTTACACCATCTGTTTGTATCTGTTTGGTGTATGTATTGGATAAAAAGACAAGGCTTCGGTGGGAATTTAAATTGGCAATTTTGTGCGAAATTATCTATCTTCTAGTTCTTGCGATATCGATTCCGTCTGGACTTGTATTTTCAGTAAGTCAAGAAAATATATATTCTCGTGGGCCTTATTTCTTTATTTACATCTTTGCGTATTTTATATCTATATTCTATTTGTCTTTATCTACGATCTTAGTTTCGAAGCAGTTTCAAAATCGCAGTAAAGCATTGATTTATCCATTGATTATCTTCTTGGCTGCAGAAACCATCATTCAAATCATGGTTCCTAATCTTCATGTGAGCTGGCTTTGTGTCACTTTACTTTCTGTACTTTATTTTATTTATTGTAGTGAAATGTGGAATCAATTGGATAGTTTAACAGGATTGTTGAATCAGAATAGTTTCTTGAATCGTAGTCATGAAATGAATTATACAAATGGAATGTTGATTGTGTTTGATGTGAATGATTTTAAACATGTCAATGATGTGTATGGACATGTCAAAGGAGATCTTTGTCTAAGTATCATTGCCAACTGTATTAAGAAAGCCTATGCCAAATATGGATATTGTTACCGAATTGGTGGCGATGAGTTTTGTGTATTATTAAAAAATTGTCGTAATGAAGAATCGTGTTCTATACAATTTGATTATTTGATGAAATCCAAACAAAGAAAATATAAATATTTGCCTTCGGTATCTTATGGATCGGCTTTGTTGCTGACGGGAGATATTGTGAGTGTTAAGGATTTGGCAGATCAAAATATGTATTTAAATAAAAAGCGAAATAAAGAACAGCAGTGATTTG